>Ga0189276_10081_pt1 | contig 140670 bp, 122 predicted proteins | sample N26A31minimetaG_FD_130321 | JGI IMG/M metagenome (GOLD analysis project Ga0189276, IMG submission 130321) | Marine microbial communities from the Costa Rica Dome - N26 A3-1 mini metaG | ecosystem: Environmental > Aquatic > Marine > Oceanic > Photic zone | place: Costa Rica: the Eastern Pacific... | reverse complement strand
CAATGAGAAGAAAATTGAAAAATAAAAACTAAGTTTAACCCAAGGATAGATCAAATCTGGGCAGTCCATTTGCCATGGTCAGTTTCATCCGGCGAAGGTGGGTCAGTTTACCCGGCTTATCCAACTTCTCCGCACTGGACTCTTGAATACTGTCTTTTTAAATCAACCTCATTAGGAACATCGTTTCAGGAAGTGGTAAGGACAATACACAACCGAACGAATTGGGATGATTTTGAAAATAGGCTAACTGAGAAGTTAGAGAACAAAAGTTTGAAGAAAACCGAAATAGCCGATCGACTGGCACAAATGCTTATAGACGATATAAACAATGGTCAAGCTATTACAATCGATCCTGAGGATGAAACAGATTGTATAAATTATATCATCAAAGCTATAAAACATGCCTATGGGAATTAGTATCACTCCGGAAGACATAGCTTATGCGGAGAAGATTTTACTTCCTGAAGGCAAAACATTTGATGAAGAACGCATAAATTTCATTGCGAATCTTGATACAATAGACTTACAGGCAGTTCCGGGCAGTGGAAAAACGACAGCGCTTCTTGCCAAACTTCTAATACTGGAACGCTACTTACCCTTTGAAGATGGTTCGGGAATCTTGGTAATTTCCCATACGAATACGGCTGTTGACGAGATTAAGAAAGTTGTATCCAAACACTGCAACAAGCTATCGGGTTATCCTTCGTTCATTGGTACAATCCAAGCATTTGTGGATCACTTTCTAGCTATACCATTCTATACTTTGAAGTTTAACTTTAAGCCTTATCGAATTGATGCAGATTTATATGATGAAAAGGCTAAGGAACTATTCAGTACTATGCCAAATTCTGCCGCTAAATCCTGGATGAATAGACGTCATGAACCAGAAAATTTCTTTGCACAAATGCGTTTCGACACTGAATCAAATATTGTTTCTGGTATAAATGGAAATATAGTTCTCAGAAGCGCATCAAACTCAACTACGTACAGACAAATAAAATCATATAAAATGAATCTGTTGAAATGGGGTTATTTGCATTATGAAGATGCCTATTGGTTGGCAGATTTGTATATCAATAGTTATCCTGAAATTAAATCGTTTTTACAAAAGAGGTTTAAGTACGTTTTCGTAGATGAAATGCAGGACATGGATGTCCATCAGTACCAAATACTTGAAAAAATATTCTTTGATGAAGGTAGGTCAGTATCAAAATTTCAAAGAATCGGAGATAAAAATCAGGCTATCTATAATGGATCAGTCAAAATTCAAAATATCTGGACCAATCGTCCAAGTGTTCTCGCTCTTAATGGTAGCCATAGGCTTCCGCCACACTTTGCTGATATTGTCAATTGCTTTGCTCTGGAAAGAGAAACTGGCTTTCATGTTAATGGTCTTGGAGAAACTGCAGTTCAACCACATATAATTATTTATGACGATGTCTGTATCAGTAATGTTATAGGTCGATACATCCAGATAATTCGAGCCTATCAGGAATCTAATCACATTCCGTTAGATCCGGACCATCCATTCAAAGCCATTGCATGGAATACTGACTGGAAAAAACCGGAGGACGTTGAAGACGCTGGCAAAATACGTCTTGTAGATTATCATCAGTTGTTTACGCGAGAAAGTCATAAACCAAAAAATGAATATTCAGGCCTTATGAGTTATCTCAGGTATTATGATCGAACCAAAAAAACACTGGAGCCAATCCGCAAGAACATTCTCAATGCCCTTTTAAAAGTTCTTCGTCTCGAATCAGTGTTGGACGACAAGGGACGATATTATACTAAGCGGAAACTAATAACACAATTACGCGAAAATGTCACAGGCGATTTTTATGAAAAATTCAATCAGTTAATTTACAATACGTCTATTGAAATAATTAAGGGGCATGAGGATTCAGCATTTCAACTTGTCAAAGATTTCATCCCTGAACTGCTGGCGATATTCGGAAAAAGTATTTCAAGCAGTTCTGAGTTTATCAACGCTACAATTCAAACGAACGAAACAACAGAGGAAGAAGAAAACACGGGTTCGGACAATCCAAATATCATAGAGCTGGATGGGGTTCAAGTTGAAATAGGCACAGTACATTCTTCAAAAGGACAAACCCATACTTGTACCCTTTACTTGGAAACATATTACCAAGGTGATTATGAATCTGCAAGACTCGCAGGGCAATACAGAGGACAGGAATTTCCAGCAACAGAAAATAGAACTTATCACCAACAATCAGCCGTGATGTCGTATGTCGGTCTTTCAAGGCCGACTCATTTGCTTTGTGTAGCGGTTCACCGAGACAGATTTAACGAACATCTCACTGATATTGATACATCAATTTGGAATATTATTAGAATTGATCAAGAGTAAAAGGCAAGATGCCCCAACAAAGACGTATTTAAACTCGGAAAATGTTCTAGTAAACCTAGATTAATGATAAAAAAAATGAAAATAGGGAAATCGCATATAACACGGTTTTGACATCAGAAGGAGGATATTGTAGAATGGTGCTTGGCACTTATTTTCAACTATAGTATTGGGTTTAATTAAAGCAAGCCATGACAATAAAAAAAAACTCACGTTATGAATTATCAGGAAGGAATTGAACACATGCAAAATATAATTTCTGGATTAGAACCTAACACAACCGATAGTTTTAATGTGGGAAATTTAACTATCACATATCCAGGAAAGAAGAAAAAAGGTGACTATCGATTGACAATCAATGGTGTGCCACCAACACATACGGATATCGTACGTACGATATATAACTATACTACTTCAGCTAATTTTGACCAAGTTGTTGAATTTTTAGATGATGTGTACAAAAATGGTTTAAATGCAACTTCTACTCTATTTCCACGGTCCTTCATCGAAAAATTATTTTGGATTACGCTTCAAGAGGAAATAAACTACCCATCTCCACAATATCAAGGAAGAAAATTACCATTTTGTAGATTTTATGAGGGAGCTTTATCCAAGATATCTTCGGTTAATTTATTGAACGTTTTAAACAGAACTAATAATCATGGTTCTAGAGTTCCCAATTTGTACAAAACTGGTTCCATCTTAAGGCCATCATTCTATAATTGATAATAAGTAATATTTAACAGGACATCTTGGAAATTAAATGGCCTTTAAACCAAAGTTCAATTTTCTAGTTAATATTTTTGCTTAAAATCATTAACAATACATGTTAATTTAACTTACGAGTATTCTCAACGTTTATAAAAGTGATTTAATACCTTTAATGACTATCATGTGATGTCAAATGTTTTAAAGTCACGAAAAGTTGATAATCCGAAATTTAATTTGTGCAGTATGAAAATCATGGAAGAAAAACTTAAAGTAGTTGAACTTTTTGCTGGAGTAGGTGGATTCCGCCTTGGTCTGGAGAAAAGTAATTACAAAGTTGTTTGGTCCAATCAATGGGAGCCATTGACCAAAACGCAACATGCATCTATGGTTTACGAAGCTAGATTTGGAGAAGAAAATCACTCAAATCAGGATATTGCAACCGTACCAACAGACAAAATTCCAGACCATGATTTATTATGTGGGGGGTTTCCATGCCAAGATTATTCGGTTGCCACAACCTTACAAAATTCAAAAGGGCTTAAAGGCAAGAAAGGAGTTCTTTGGTGGTCAATCCACCGAATTTTAGAAGAAAAGAAAAATAAGCCAAAATATCTTTTTCTAGAAAATGTTGATAGACTTTTAAAATCCCCAGCAAAACAAAGAGGTCGTGATTTTGCTGTTATGCTTCAAAGTTTGAACGAACTTGGATATGCGGTTGAGTGGCGGGTAATTAATGCCGCCGATTACGGAATGCCACAAAGAAGAAGACGAATATTTTTTATTGGCTATCATAAATCAACCGAGGCTTATAAACGACTTCAAAAATCTAAAAAAGTTGATTGGCTTTTGGACAAAGGAACTATTGCAAAAGCCTTTCCAGTAGTTACAACAAATTCGATACTAGAGGTTGAATTGAAAGGCAATCTGGTTGAAATAACAAATAATTTCAACAAAACAGGAAAACAATCGCCTTTTCAAAACACCGGATTATTAGTAAATGGAAAAGTTTTTACCATTAAAACAGAACCCAACTTTGACGGAAGATTTACAGTCTTAGGTGACATTTTACAAAATGGTGAAGTTACAGACGACTTTTTTATTGATGATAATGACAAACATAAATGGGAGTATTTGAAAGGTTCGAAAACTATTGAACGAGTTTCAAGTGAGGGTCATAGGTATAAATATTCAGAAGGGAGTATGATTTATCCAGATGCTCTAGACAATGCGTCAAGAACGATTATTACTGGTGAAGGTGGAAAATCACCTTCAAGATTTAAACATGTAGTCGCTTCTGACAGAGGATTGAGAAGACTAACACCAATTGAATTAGAAAGACTAAATATGTTTCCCGACAATCACACCAAACTTGATGGTATTACAGATACAAAACGTGCATTTTTCATGGGAAATGCATTAGTTGTTGGTGTGATTGAAAAAATTGGAGTGGAGCTATACAAGCAAATAAATCAATTTGAGTATGCTTGATGTTACCTCGGCAGATTCAATAATTAAGTTCGCTAATAAACTAAAAGGACTTACATTAAAACAAGCCTGCGGTAATGAAATTGAAAAACACGGATACCAAGGAAAAGGCAATTTCGGTCAAATTTTAGAAAAGTTTTATTTCGGTTATGAGCCAAATTCTGAATCTCAACCCGATTTTAAAGAAGCAGGCATTGAACTAAAATCAAGTCCTTTGAAAATATTGAGAAACGGAGAGTTTCGGGCAAAGGAAAGACTTGTATTAAATATTATAAACTATATAGAAGTATACAAAGAGGAATTTGAGAACAGTTCCTTTTGGAAGAAAAATGCTCATTTATTATTGGTATTTTATCTTCATGACAATGATTTGGACTTGCTAGATTATAATATAAGGCTTGTAAATGATTGGCAATACCCAAGTGAAGATTTAAGAATCATCAAACATGATTGGGAAACAATAAATAAAAAAATAAAAGATGGCAAGGCCCACGAATTATCAGAAGGTGACACATTTTATCTTGGGGCTTGCACAAAAGGCTCAACTGCCTTAAAATCTTTTCGCAATCAGCCATTTAATGAAGAAAAAGCAAAGCAAAGGGCTTATTCTCTTAAGCAAGGTTATGTTAATCACATAATTGCAAACATTTCTCAGGAGGAAACTGAGACATATGGAAAGATTATAGAGCGGCCCGAAATTCTCGATGCAGTTCAATCAATCGAAGAAATAGTTATATCGAAATTCCTTCCTTTCTATGGTAAATCAGCAAAAGAGATAGAAAAATATTTGGGTTTGGAGTTGAATCAAAAAGCCAAAAGCTATTTTGCCAACCTTACTAATGCAATTCTTGGTCTTAAACTTGGGCAAAAAATAGAAGAATTTGAAAAGGCCGATATCCAAGTCAAAACAATTCGACTTAGCGAAAATAACCTACCAAAAGAAGATATTTCATTTCCAACATTTGAATTTCAAGAATTAATCAAAACTGATTGGGAAGACTCTGATTTCAAGAATATTTTAGAAAGTAAGTTTTTCTTTGTTTTTTATCAATATGAAAACGATGATCTAATTTTAAAAAAAGTACGGTTTTGGAATATGCCACAATCCGACATATCAGAGGCCAAAATAGTTTGGGACAAAATGATTGAAGCAGTTTCTAGAGGTTTGATAGTCCGAGAAGTAAGCGATATTGGCATTAGAAAGACCTACTTTCCAAAGAAAACTGAAAACAGAATAAGTCATGTCAGACCACATGCCAGAAATGCTGCAGATACTTTTATGCTTCCTATACCTGATAAATTAACAAAACTTACTGAATATACTAAACACTGTTTTTGGTTTAATGCAAGTTATGTAAGAGATGAAATATTTATGAAATAAGCCCCCAGAACGTATTAAGAATTTTAACCTTTTATGTGCTTAGTTTAAAAAAACGTCTATTTTTCGTGTTGATGAAGTTAGATTAAAACGGAATAGAACTTTAAACAAAAAATGCAAATCATTACTGAAGATGGTGAAAATTATATTTTGATATCCAATCCACGTCAATTGGAGAAATTACTCAATCTTATATCTTCACAAGAAGCCTTTGCCGATAAATTTAAATTTTCCAAAAGAGAACTCTTCATCAACTTACTCGAATCATTAAAGGTTGACTATGAATACTTTACTAAAAACTATTTTTATTACGATTCAAGTAGAAAAATACATATATCCGAAAGCCAGTTTGGGTATGTTTGGGTAAGTACTTCGGGATTAGTTGCAAAAAATAAACCTACTTTTAATCGTGCGCTAAATTCTTGTTTAAACCAATATTTAGTAATATCACTACTTTTTAAAAATGCGATTGAAATTGTTAAAGATGAAAGGGTATATGATATCGATTCGTATCCATCCAGCCAATTAAGCAAATTATCACCGGCAATTTTCCACAATCTCACATTTTACATTGAGGTATTTTGTAAAGCTTATTTATCATTGACAGATAGCACGGTTCCTCGCACACACAACTTGCCTATTCTCTACCAGAAAACCGTAGACGTAATGGTTAATAAAAAACATAATGATTCGCTTTTCCAGATATTGGTATTGGATCCGCTTTATAATTTCATTAATCATATAGATAAAATCCCAGGTGATTTTAAAGAACAATTTATAAAATACGATGATAACCCATTAGACGATACCGTAATCTTATTTGATCTCGGGGGCTTAGTAGAAATGACCCATATACTTGAATTATCTGTTGACTTTATATCCGATTATTTCTATATGGGCACAGAATCTCATTATTTAGAAACAAACCTATTTAAGAGGCTTTTAGAATTGGCAGACACTGAAGAAAAAAAGAAAAAGATACGAGAAATGTATCCACATTTAGACAACAGTCACAAGGATGCTAGTAAGGAAAATTAAACTTAATTGGATTTTTATTCTAAAGTCATTTATTAGCACAATAGGTTGCCCCTATTCCAATTTTAATTTACGCTTTTCTTCCCGAACACTATAAAATTGGAACAGGATCCACGTGCAAAAGTTTAAGGGTAAGTATTTGGGACAAGTGACAAATTATTCTGAAAAAATTTAGTTTGAAATGTTAAAGTTTGGGTTCAAACTTTATTTTTTTCAATCCGCGTGCAAATTGCGTGCAAATGAAAAAGGCTTCAGAGTTTGAATTTCTCTGAAGCCTTGCTGTATCTGCTCCCCCTCTTGGGCTCGAACCAAGGACCCTCTGATTAACAGTCAGTTAATATATGGTTTTGTGTGAATTTATATATTTTCAACTATTTGTTTTTCAGTAGTTTTTATTAATTTTAAGTCCATATAAAACCATTTCAATCCAAAAAAAGCACGCCGAAAGCACGCCACTGAAATCCTTATAACAATATGGCCACAATCAAGATTACCTTTGATAAACGAGCAGACCACACAACTAAAGATAAAAAATTCCCATTGGTTCTTCGTATAGGGCATGTCAGAAAAACTAGGGACATCCCTTTCAATATACATTTAAAGGAAACCCAGTATGATTTTTCAACTGGGATAATAACTGGAATACTAAATGCTTCAAGGCATACCAAGCGTACACGGAAGATTTATTCAGATGTAGACTTATGGATGGATGAGAATGCAGGTGAAATTAAAAATTGGGAAATAAGTCGTTTAAAATCTGAAATCGAGCAAAGGTTTTTCAAAAAATCCCCTTCCCGCTCCATACTAAACCATGGTGCAATATACTTGAATCGCCTTCGCCTTGAGGAGCGCTACTCAACTGCCAGTTCCTATGAGGACGCACTTAAAGCATTAGTCAAATTTCGAAAAAATCTAAAGGGACAGGATGATACACTTCCAATCAGAACTCTTTATAAAATGGAGGACAAAAAATTAAGGGTGCTGGAAGATTTTTCGGAGTTGGATATGGAAATAAAAGCTATGGACTATGCTTTCCTAAAAGATTTCAAAGCGTATATGAGCAATCGATATAGATCACGAAATACTCCCTCCATCCATCTTAGGAGTCTACAGGCCATAATGAACGATGCAGGAAAAACTTATTCCGATTTAAAAGACCATAACCCGCTATCAAACATAAAGAAACAAAGCCATGAAAATGCTCCTGACCCATTAAGTTTGGGAGATATTATGGCCATTCGCAAATTGAAACTAAAACCACAAACCCCTATTTGGCACACGCGCAACTATTTATTGTTCATGTTCAATAACATGGGCATGAACCATTATGACATGGCAACAATAAAACGATATCAGTTTGAGGACAATCGCATAAAGTACTATAGAAAAAAGACACACTATGAGGGTGATTACTTTAGTGTTTTACAAAATGAAGAAGCTCTAAGAATCATTGGATTCTATTTGAACGGACAAAAGGAAGATGAGTATCTTTTCCCTATTATCCCGGAAGACACCACTCCGGAAAGAATGCATAAAGTCAATAACGGAAAAGTGAAAATTTTTAACAAGTACGCAGCTAAAATTGCTGCACTTGCTAGAATAGAAAAAAAAATTACTACCTATACCCTTCGGGATACATGGACAAATATCGGCTTGGACATGGGTATCGATATCCGAAAAATCTCATCGGGACTTGGACATTCCAGTGTTCAGGTAACTGAAAAACACTATGGTAAAAGTGTTTCCGAGAAAATATTGGATGAAATCAATGCCAAGATCACAAAAGTTCAAAGCCCTTGACCAAAATCACTTTGGGAAGTACAAACCCCTACAGCTGTAATCGTCACTATTTAATCACACAGTTAGGGAGTACTTAAAATTGTCAGCCATGCTTTCAAGCACTAAAACCATATCCCTAAAGCGGCTTTTTTTGTTCATTGATTGGGACAGCTACATTTCGTGTGCCTTTAAATTGAAATCGTTTTATAGAAATTAAGGGTCTTTTTTGAGCCTCCTTTGGTCTTTTCCAATGCCGAGATAATCTCCCTTTGCGAATATGTCAATTTAATAAGCCCAATTTCCAGATCCGTACCTCGTTCGGGCATCCTTACAATGATAAAGTCCCTATCCTTTTTGATATCCAATAGGTTAATGTCCACTTCCCAAAAGGTAGCAGGGCTCAATTGATCTTTGTTGAGCCTTTGCCTTTCAATATCTTATAATCCTAACAAAAATTTACTGGTTTTTTAAGTGTTTGGCAATCCTGCTGCTCTGATTGAACATTGATTTTCTCATTTTTCTTTTCTCTCCCTTTCCACAAAAGAGCACCCAAAAGGTGTCAAAATCCCTAACTGTAATTCAAATAACGTTGGGTCGTCGTAGGAAAGTCAGTCTTCAGGCAAGAAAAAAGAGGCTGGTTGTCCCTTTGTTCCTTGTTCAGTGTTCCATATTATTTCTCTTTCAATCTTTTAAACCATTTCCTTGGGCTTCTGGACTGATGGAAAACGGAAATTCCCGTAATCATGTCATCCTCGATCATATAATGGATCCCATAGGGAAAACGCCTGATGAACTTTATCCGGACACCCCTGTATCTGACCTGATAACCAAGGGGTGTGTTCAATATATCTGCATATCCTTCCTCCAGGCAAAGTTCAAAATCTACAGATAGACCCTTACGGATATCCTCATACTGTAGAATCGCCTCTGCAATATCCTGATCGGCAGCTTCAAGGATCTGGAACCTATAGGTCATTCCTCAATTTGGCATTTCGTTTTCTTGATTCCTCCAGGGAATAATACTTGGCACCTCCGCTCTTATGGTGGTCGATACGACTATCGAGTTCCGTTTTCATTTCATCGCTCAACTCTATGGAGTCCTTGTCCTCAATCGAGTCCCAAATGTCCTGAGCGATCAAAATACGCTTGGCCACTGGCATTTTTTTAATATCCTGAATATCCATAACCTGATGTTTTATTGTCCTGTTTTCCCTTCATCCGTTGCCATGCTATCCGTACTTACCTGTAAAAATAATCCCCTGGATGCATTTGGAAATTTAGTGAGCTCCCCTTTTTGGGGATGTCGGAAACCTCTTTGACAGCCAAATACTTGACAATAATCCAAAGTTAAGCAATTAATGTTTTGGATACTTGTGAACGTTTCTGTGTTCTTTGGCTCTTTTATTTATGCTTCATTGTTTCTTAAAAGCAGGGTGCTTGCTGATTCCCCAAAAAGGATTGCTGAAAAAAGGTCTGCAATCCAGTTAACTAAAAAAAATTACCCTAATAAAGATCACATGGCGGGACAGGTGGATTTCACCCGTGGTATTACTGTTTTGTCCAAAGTATCCGCCAGTGGATTCGACAACATCCAAATCCATTGTAATTGTAGTTATACGTTGTTACCAACATATTTAATATACATCTTTCTATCTCACAAGTGAGCACAAATCAATGTCATTGGCAATTGTCTATTCGAATTTTTGAGAATTTCCTTAATGAGAAAGAAGAATGCCATAGCTGTATCCAACAACCGAAAATTCAATCAGTCTTTTATCAAGCTTAGCTCGACTTCGGCCGGATCGGGTGTCCCGTTCCCGTCAAAATCAAATTCTGCGGGGCCTCCGATGGATAGGTTGTTTCCCGAGCTAAGCTGAACCCTGAAATATTCCCAATCATCCGGGGCATCCCCATCAAAACGCACCACCAAAAGATCTTCATCAAAACAGAAATCCCCTGATGAAACATCACTTGGCCCACCGGATTCGGCAATATTGAGGGTGAACCCTCCATTGGATTGGATGGACAGGGTGACCGTTCCCCCTTCTTCCACAACATCCACTGTTTCTATGGGATCGGTGATCGTAAAAAAAATGGCGCTCGTTGCCACCCAGTTCCCTGACATATCGGCAATGGACAGATTGGTTCCCTGCAAGGAGCAGTCCGGACCCTCCTCCTCATCACTACATTGGTACAAAGGGACCAAGGCCAATATACATACGGACAAATACAATGGAAGTCTCAATTGTTCAATAGCGGAAAAATACTTAGGTTTTTTCATTTCTTTAGTTTTTTGATGTTGTTGGAACGATGGGGCATACATCCCATCACTTTGAATCTTAAAAGTATGCCATGGAGGAACGGGGCATTGCTACGGATGTTCCAATTTCTGATGCTCAGGTTACATCCATATGCCTCATTTCCAACAGAATCAATGTGAATATTTTATGAAAGACGGATTTTACCGCTATCTTAGTGGAAGTGCCTGCGACCAATCCGACCAATATGAAAAAACTTGCCCTTTTAGGTTTTATGGGTCTTTTTTGTTGGGTTGCCCATGCCCAGCTACGATCGGAGGTGGATAGCCTGACCCGGATATTGGAAAAGATCCGAAATCAGGATACCACGACCGTTGGGCTGCTGTTGGATATCGCCAACACGTATAGGGGCATCAATCTTGACACTTCCCATCTGTACGCTAAAAAGGCTTTCGATGTGGCGTCAAGCATTGGTTACACCTATGGCATGGCATCTGCCGATAAGATCAAGGGCACCTATTTTTTATACTCCGGTGCCATGGACAGCAGTGTCTTCTACTATCAAAAGGGCCAAGAGCTGTTTCAGGAATTGGGGGATTTGGACGGGATACACGATATCAACTACAATTTGGGCCTACTACATGCATCCATAGCCGAATATGACAAGGCCATTTCCTTTTACAAAAAGGACTTTACCTACAGAAATAAAATTGGGGACACCTTGGGCATAGCCGATGGCTATCTGAACATGGGTGCCGTGTATCTGTACAAAGGGGACAATCAAAATGCATACAAAAATTTTACCGCCTCCATCCCTTACTTTGAAGCGGCAGGGGATCATTTGTCCGTTGCCAAGGTAAATTTCAACTTGGGCACCATACAATGGAACTACAGCAATTACGATTTGGCCCTGAACGATTTTTTTGCATCCCTCACTGTCTTTGAGGAGGAGGGCGACCACTATCTTTTGGCCAGTTGTCTTGAAAATATCGCAGGGGTTTACGAGAACCTGGGGAACTATGAAAATGCCCTTGAGTATTATCGGGCCTCCCTCCATCATGGCGAGGAGGTCGGGGATGCCAGGCTTACGGCCTCCAATTACCACAGTTTAGGGGTGGTCATGGACAAACACGCACAACAGGATTCGGCTCTGTACTATTTTGACAAAAGCCTCAAACTGTCCCAGGAAGGGAACTTCAAGGACTTGATAAGCCAGAATTACCACAGTTTGGGGGTATGGCACGCAAAGGGGGATCCTTCGAAGGGAATCTCATTTCTCAACAAGAGCATTGCACTGAAAAGATCCATTACATCGGACAATTACAACATAGCCACCTCCCTTTATGAACTGGGCACCGTTTATCTCGACCAAGGCCAGTTTTCCAAAGCTCGGGAAAGTCTTGAAGAGGGGTGGCAAGTTGCATCCCTGACCGATTCCAAAGAAATGAAAAGTCGGTTGTCCCATGCCCTGTACGGACTGTATAAAAAGATGAGGGATCAGACCAGGACACTTACTTACCTTGAACAATACCAGGCATTCAAGGACAGCATTTTTGATGACGAGACGAACAAAAACATTGTCGCAAGGGAGATACAATATGAAACGGCCAAAAAAGACCGACAAATCGAATTGTTGACCACAGAGAGGGAACTGAAGCAAGCAGAAATGGCCACACAAGAGGCGATGATAAAACAGAAAACGACCCAAAGAAACCTACTTTTGGGCGGAATCGCCTCAATGCTCATTATTTCGTTGCTCCTGTTCAGAAACTACCAGGTAAAGCTGCGTACCAAGGAAGTGGTCAATAAAAAGCAACGGGAGTTTGTGGAGCTGCGGTCACGATTTTTTGCCAATGTCTCCCATGAATTCCGAACCCCGCTCACCTTGATCTTGGGACCGCTAAAGGATTTGTTGGCATCCAAAAAGGAAGATGCAGGGCATCAACAGAGCTATGAGTTGATGAAAAGAAATGGTGAAAAGCTATTGGGCCTTGTGAACCAGTTGTTGGATTTGGCCAAGCTTGAAGCCGGTGCTTTGCCCCTGCAGATTGCTGAAGGGGATCTAAAGACTTCGTTGAAAACGATAACGGCCGCTTTCAGTTCCTGGGCCGACTATCGGAATGTCATTTTCAATATAAATATCGCCAAGGAAATTGAAACTGGGTGGTATGATGGTGATGCACTAGAAAAAATCATCAACAACCTATTGTCAAATGCTTTTAAGTTTACGCCTGAGGGAGGGGAAATCCATTTTAACGCCTCATTGGTCAACACAAACAAAAATGAGGAAGGGCAATCCCTAAAAATTGAGGTAGAGGATACCGGAAAGGGAATTGCCAGTTCCGAATTGGACAAGGTTTTTGACCGGTTCCACCAAGTGGAGGGCACCCAACAAGGGACAGGAACCGGAACAGGTATCGGCCTTGCCCTGGTAAAGGAACTGGTGGAATTGCACCATGGTAACGTCTCTGTTGTCAGCGAAATGGCAAAGGGCACGATATTTACGGTAATCTTGCCCATTGCCAAAGAACAGTTTGGTTCAAGTGAAATAGCCCTGCAAGGCCTACAGAAGCCGGACACAAAAAAAAGTGCGCCATCTGTTCCGGCAAAGGTTATGAAACTAATCGATACGACACAGGCCCTTAATAAAGACTTGCCGCTCATTCTTATTGTGGAGGACAATGATGATGTAAGATTTTATATAAAACAACATCTTGGCAAAGCATACCATATAAAAGATGCCATCAGCGGGAACGAAGGTTTTAAAGTGGCACAAAAGACCATTCCAGATCTGATCATCAGTGATGTGATGATGCCAGGGATGGACGGGTTATCGTTGTGCAAAAAACTGAAAACGGATGAAAGGACCAGCCACATTCCTGTAATATTGCTTACTGCCCTTGCCTCCCAAGCCTCAAAAGTGGAAGGGATCGAGACCGGGGCAGATGATTATATCATAAAACCTTTTGACAGGAAAGAACTCGTCGCCCGTGTAAAAAACCGTATCGACCAACGTCGGCTTTTACGGGAAAAATACAGCCGACAACTGACCTTGGAACCCAAGCTTTTGGCAGTTACCTCGACCGATGAACATTTTTTGGAAAGGATATTGCGGATAGTGGAACAGCATTTGGATGATTCCACATTCGGTGTCGGGGATCTTGCCAGGGAAACGGGGATGAGCCGTACACAACTGTTCCGAAAGATGAGGGCATTGATAGATCAATCACCTCAGGACTTCATCAGGGATTTCCGATTGAAACGGGCCGCACAATTGCTCAAGGGAAGGGCTGGGAACGTATCCGAAATAGCGTACCAAGTAGGGTTCAACAATTTGTCTTACTTTACAAAACGGTTTAAAGAGCTCTTTGGCAATACCCCTTCGGAATACTATCAGGGAAAATCGAAAGATGGTACTCCTTGACCCCCATTCCTTGGACCAACTTAATTTTCTAGATTCTTTACTTGAACTTTGGTAGGATTGGTCATTTCAGAGGGATAGCTTATCACTAGAATAATTTACACTAGGGCTTTCTTATTTTCTGCATTTATAGTGATTCCTGTAAATCTATTTTTTTATGCCCTACCCTCATTTGTTTTGATATATTATTTAATGGAACAAAACAATGTGCCAGTTCCAATCTTTAATGAAATGTAGTGGTTAGCTCAAGAGTTTGTATGATATTGTTATTAAAACAACCAAAAGGTGACGGGGAATTTGAGGTATTGTCGCCCAAATAAAACCGATCATATCGGAACTGTCCAACAAAACACCTCAGAAGTAGTCGGAGATACCTCATTCCACGTGGCCTATATTATTTGATCGAATCGGATATTCGTCCACAGACATCCTGACGTTCACCTGAATGCCTATATCTTTTTTGTTCTTGCCATAACCTGCGGGGTTTGGGGAATATGTCCAACAAGTTTGCAAACAAAGTGCGCAGGGTTTTTGTTAGCAAAAACACAACTTGCTCCGTGACCATCCATCAACAATTTGGCAAACCTATAATGTATGTAATGTTTGTCTGGGCTTTGCCATACATGGGCTTTTGTACGGCAAATCATTGGGGAGTCTTTTCAGAAGAGAAAAATCAAAAACCGTACTGAACTTGAACTTAGTATTTCAATGGAAAGGAAGAAGAACGGCCGACTTGTTTTCTCCAAATCGATTTTAATGCGTGTATGGGCCAAAAATGGGAACGGAGAAAAGTACATTTTCACGTATATATATCTAAAGAATTAAATGTACGATCATACAAATCAATAAATATTTATTTGTGTCTTGCAATTGCCACAGCTATCGTTTGGCAGAACCACCGTAGAATCCAAGAAAACATCCAACTTTTCTTCCTTCTCCCTTTCCACAAAAGGGCACCCGAAGGGTGCTGGAACATGGGGCAAGAAACCAATATTTTTGCGGACTGGAACCATCTTGATCAATTAATGGTTTTTAGTATTCCTCCTCTTTAAAAAATATCAGGTGTCACTCCAACAAAACAGGTGATGATTTAACTGTCATTAAAACTGTTCGAGAAATTAAATAATCAACAATTCCGCAATCATTTTTTAAAAGAGAGGAATACAGGGCAACCGAAAATTTGCCCTTACATCGCGGCATGGATTAAATTATGTAACTTTAGAATGTTACCATGATACCCAGTTCCCCCTGTTAAAATATTGTACTATTGGTTATCCTAAACTTCCATTCAAAATGAAAAAGTTGTTGGTTACCTTATTGTTCTTTCCTGTTCTGGTTTTTGCCCAAACCGAAAGTCAGATTGATTCACTGGAAGAAATTTATTTTTCTTCTGGACTTGAAGACAAACTAAATGTAGCGGACAAATTGTTTGAACTCTACATCTACAATAGTCCTGAAAAAGTAAGACCGGAATTAAAAAAACTATTGGAGGAATCCAACCGTGCGAAAAACATAAAAGGGGTAGTTAATGTCTATAAAAATTATATGACCCTCTACAATGTACAATCCAAATTTGACAGCACCATTTTTTATGGGAACAAAGCGCTGGAACTTATTCCCAAGACAATGGATTCATTATTGTACAGTACCGTTAATCAAAATCTTATTTGGTCGTACTCCATTTTGGGGGATTTCAAAAAAGCTGAGCAGCTTTCAATCCAAGATTTGGGAATATCCAAGAAAATCAACAACTGGGACGTACTTTCAAAATCGTATTTTGGGTTGGGCAACACCTATTTCTACCAAAATAAATTCCCAGAGGCAATAGATGCATACATAAAGGTCGATTCCATATTGGACATTCACGATCCATACCAAAAGACCTTGGTGAACAACAACATTAATATTGCCCAGCTCCTCATCATTCAAAAGGATTTTGAAAAGGCTTCAGTCTATATCGATAAAGCAGAAAAAGTTTCCGAGCACAATGGGCATGACTATGGCTTGGCAACCGTAAATCTATATAGGGGCATCATTGAAAAGGAAAAGGGCAATCCACAAAAAGGAATCGATTATTTGTTGAAAGCCAAAGACTTTTTGGAGACATTTGAAAGCGAGTATGATCTCGCGGAAATATATTATTATTTGGGCGACTGTTATTTTGAACTAAAAGATTTTAAAAGTGCTGAGCTGTACCATAACAAAAGTCTGCCATTGCAAAAAAAGGTCCAAAATCCCTTGGGAATTGCCAACTCAAACCTAACACTTGGTAAAATTGATTTGGAGAATGGAAACCCTCCAAATGCCCAATCAAAATTCATCACCGCACTCAATATTTATAATGAGTTGAACGACCCCAATGTAATAGAGCATAAAGGAGAGGTCTACAGATTGCTCAGTTCAACCTATGAATCCCAAAAATCGTTTGAACTTGCACTTCAGCAACTAAAAAACCACTTATCCGTAAAGGATACCCTGATAAAAAACAGAAATAGAAGTATGTTTCAAGAACTGGAAGCCAAGTACCAGACCGAAAAGAAAGAACAGGAAATAGCCCTGCTCTCTGCCCGGAACAAACTCTCTGAACAACGCAGGAAAAATCAAAAAATCCTATATATTGGGCTCTTGGGGCTGTTTTTTGCCATTGTGAGCCTTTTGTTTTATGGATATAGGAACAAGCTAAGGACGGCCGAAAGGATAAAGGAACTCGACACGCTCAAATCCCGTTTCTTTGCCAACGTCTCCCACGAATTTAGGACCCCATTGAGCTTGATCAAGAGTCCAGTGCAGCAATTAAGGTCCATCTCGGATGGAACGAACCAAAAACAATTGGACCTGATCGACAGCAATGCCGATCGGATGTTGGAACTTGTGGACCAGCTATTGGAACTCTCAAAAATAGAGGGAGGCCAATTGAAGATCATCTTGAAAAGGGGCAATGTTTCCTCTTTTTTAAATGCCCTTTTGGAGCCGTTTCAGTTTAGGGCCAAAGAAGAAGGGGTCCCATTCGAAGTTAATGTACAGGTTTCAGAGGAGCCTCATTACTTCGATAGGGACATACTTACAAAAATCGTTGTCAATTTACTTTCCAATGCCTTTAAATATAGGGAAGGTGGGCCTGTTTCCTTTGTTTCAAGGATACACAATGAAAGACTTGTGTTGGAAATTGAAAACCACAATGGTCAAGTGAAAGAGAAAGATCTGCCCAAATTTTTTGAGCGCTTTTACCAAAAAGATGGCACTGCAGTGGGTTTTGGAATTGGGCTGGCCCTCGTGAAGAATCTGGTCACAATTTGTGAAGGTTCCATCCATGCGGGTTTGGATAAGGGGAAAGTGATAATCTCCGTTGAAATGCCGTTGAAAAAGGATTTGAAAGATGCCATTTTGATAGAGGAAAACAATGATTCACATTCCGACCAACAGGTACAGGCCATTGAAATTGAAAGTGATGAGGTTCCTGTTTTGCTCATTGCGGACGATCATCCGGATATTCGCACCGTGCTCAAGGATGTTTTCAAGGAAGATTTCACCATACTCGAAGCCAGTAATGGAGAGGAAGCTTTTAAACTTGCCCAAAAGGAAATTCCCGATATGGTCATTTCAGATGTCATGATGCCCAAAAAGGACGGGTATGCTCTGGTAAAGGCATTGAAGGAAGATGAACTCACGTCTTCTGTTCCGATAGTGCTGCTCACCGCCAAAGCAGGGGATGAAGCCCGATTGAAGAGTCTACAAACCCACGCCGATGGGTATCTTACCAAGCCCTTCAACCACAAAATTGTAAAGGCTACGGTTCATCAACTCCTCCATGAACGCAAAAAACTACAGGAAAGGTATAGCCGTGAACTCATTTTAAGACCAGTTGACATTGCCATCAATACAGCCGATGAAAGATTTATACAACGATTGGAAACCGTTATGGACGCCGAATTGACCAATCCCGATTTTACCACCGATGAGTTTGCTTCACGGATGAACCTGAGCCGGATGCAATTGCATAGAAAGCTAAAATCCCTATTTGGGGTTTCCGCCACGGAGTTTGTCCGTAATGAACGATTGAAAGCAGCCACGGAACTTCTGAAAAACCCTAAACTCTCCATTGCCGAGGTGGCCTATAGTTCAGGTTTCAATGAGGCGACCTATTTCTCCAAATGTTTTAAGGACATTTACGGTCTTTCCCCATCCGACTTTAGGAAGACTACCTGATTTCCCTTATTTCCTAATCCCATAGCATGCCCTTTTAAAGGGAGCATTCCCTATGTTACATATACCCATGGTATCTGTTACATAGTTACATGATGCTGTCCAAAGCATCCCATAGCTTTGGAACAATGAAGTCACGCAACGGCAAACCCCTGCACTATAGAGGGGAAATGGACCATCTCCCTAATACCAGGATCTATTTGAACATAAAGTATTTGGAGAAGGGCCATTATGAACTGAACATCATCAACAAACATAAGTTGATCAAGAAGATACATTTCAACAAAAAGTAAACACATCATGAAAACAAACAGCATCAAATATGTAAGCATCCTAAGTATCGCATTGCTCATTTTTAGCTGCGGGAAAGACGATGACGGTAACAAACCACAACCCGAACCAACGGTAGCGGAGTTGATGATTTCTGAAAATTGGTATCTCGAAAGCTTTGGCGATTTTGTCCTGGGCGACTGCGACAGACAGAGTATTTACAATTTTACAATGGAAGGGGGACTTGTATTGGAAGCCTATGGTTATGACGGCGAATTTAATTGCAATTTTCTAGGTAACAGCAACTACACTTGGCAATTGCTTTCCGATACAGAATTTATTCTAACCGAAGATGGTGAAGATTTGATGTGTGAAATCATCACATTAACAGAAAATGAATTCGTGTTTGATGTAGGAGAAGATTCGTTTACCTATGTTTTGGACAAAAACCCGGGTGATGGATAATACTCGGGATGCAGTCGCAGTAAACAGAAAAAACATTAGACTATGAAAACACAACAAATTTTAACAGCATTTTTACTGGCATTAGCCTTTATGGCACCATTTCAGCAGACTGAGGCCCAGTTCCTTAAAAAATTGGGCAAAAAAGCCAAAGAAGGTGCTGAACGTGGAGTGGAACGGACCGTGGAGCGCAAGGCGGAACAAAAAGCTGAAGAGAGTACGGAAAAAGCCATTGAAACCGTTTTTGGCGTTCCCAAAAGTGTGATGGACAAAAAAGAAACTAACGAAGGGAATGATCTTGAGGGCACTTGGTACTATGAATCCCTAGAAGGAGTGCCCGGATACGAAAACCTGAACGATTGTGGCAAGAAATCCAGCATCACCTATTCGGCCAACAACTATCATGTCCAGTTTTATGATAATGACTGTAATCTTCTTACCGATAGTGGGGGCACTTTTGAGTTGGAGGACAACATCATGAAAGTTACTGCCGAGGCAAAGGATGAGATGAGCACAACCAAGATAACCACCACTCAGACCATTATGGAACAAACCCAAAACCGCTTGGTCATGAAAGATGATATGACCGGGGCAGTGGTGACATTGGTAAGGGAAAAGGAATAATCAATCTAAATCAGTATGGAAACCAAAAAGATTTCAATCATTTTTTTTGCAGTAATGCTCTTCATGGCCTGCGGGCAGTCAAACAAAAAAGAAGGGGAGGCCAGTTCAGAAGGCAATGTGGAAACCACCGCCAAGAGTAAAGTAGATACAAATGGAATTCGCCTTGAGCAACATGGGGATTACACCAACCTTTATGCCTCCAGCTCCCAATGTAAGTTAACGGCTGAAGAAGTGGCCACCCTGTACGGTATTACCGTTGCGGACATGAAGGAGACCTCCAATGGTCCCAGTGGTCAAGGATATTTATGCAGTTACAATCTAACGCTCAGGGATGGCAATCAATCCGTTTTTGGCTTGACATTCTTTCAGAAACCCATGTCCGATGTACAATCGGAAATCTCAAGTTGGTTGTCGGGTTCTTATGAGAAAAAGTTTTTAAGGATAAGCAATTCTGGCGATCACTATATCTGGAAACACCCCAATCAGGGTTATTTCATCCTTCAAAATCCAAACTACGCCAATGGAATCCAAATCCGGTATAGAACCATGTTCAAGGTGGACAAGACCCAAAGCGAATATCTGGAACAAAAAGGTATTCAGACAATTGATTACTTAATCGAAAAATACAAGAACTAATATCATGAAACAGATAAAGATCATATTATTGTTCGGTTTTCTCTCCCTGGGATGCCTTCAAGCATTTGCCCAGCCCTATACCTTGGACAAAGCCATAAAACCTATTGAATTGATGCTTTCGGAAGATACCCGAGATGGACATAAAGGGGAGAAAGGGATGGTGTTCTTCAATCGAATGACTGATTCCACCATGTATCACTTTGTGACCGGGCATTCCATGTTCCAGTTTTTGGATGTTTTGGTCACCAGTTTGGATGGAAGCCCTTTGGAGGTCAGTTTGAACCAAGACATTTGGAACGATGAATACAATAAAAAAAGCACAGGTTCTTCCCCGGACGGCATGGTCCGGTTTCAACTCCGGGCAGAGGGCAAGTTTGGCATCAAAATAGAGACGGACAATCCCACCAACTCACTTTACAACATTGCCGTGCTGGCAAGTCCAGAAGAAAAGAGTTATCTGGGCAGTGCCTTTAGAAAAATCAAACCGAGTGAGATGAAATCAGGAGGTGATGCAACGGTCAATACAAGTACAGGGGCCGTGTCATCAGATGGAAATGGCAACAGCGACAAAGGTGGTGGTACTTGGCTCTACATTGCGTTGGGCGTAGCACTTCTGGTCATTGGGGTGCTTGCTGGAAAACTAATGGGCAAAAAGGGAAAGAACACTACAATGCTATTGCTCTTCATCTTCTTGGTTCCCCTTGGCGCAATAGCCCAAAATTATTGGGAGGGAAATGTCATGACCATGGAGCAATTTGAAAATTGGAAAACTCAGTTCGAGCATGATCAAGATATGTTGAAAACCGAGTTGGAAGTGCTCAAAAGCGAAAGGGCCGGTATGAAAAAGGGAATTGAAAACCTAAACAAGACCCTTTCCAATATACGGTCCACATGGGCAACGGTTAAAAATCTGTACAGCTCATATACCGGATTGAGTTCGTGTATCAATTCCACGCCCCCGGCCGGTGCACCTAGTATTCCATCCATCTGTACCGAAATCTCAATGGGCGAAGATGGTAAAATATTGGAGGATGAGGACGAGGGCTGCGCGAGCTGTTTTGTGGAAGCTCGGCAGAAGTTCAATGAGAGACGCTATCTTTTTGAACGTTTGGCCACCATCTACAAATGCACTAAAAAATTTACCAATGCGGCCATAGCCTTTGGAGACAATGCCTCTGGAGTGCATGGTGTGGCAGGTTTGGCCTGGCAGGGCGAACGCATCAAAATACTAAAATCGGTAGAAGACCTTGAGAAAGCATACGATAACAAATATGCCGAAATGCTACAAGATCTGGCCGATGCCATGATGGAACTTAACGTATGCGAGGCCAAATACGGCGTGGAGGATTGGTACGACCGTTTTGGCTATATGTATTTTGAATTTATGAAAGAGAAGTACGCAAGAAAAGACTGAGTTATGAAACCTTTTGTGCCAACACTGATATTTGTTTTTTGCGTGACCCTATGGTCCGGCTGCAAAACCCAGTCTGTGGGAACGGTCATTTTCAACACCAACACGGACATTGTTGGTTCTTGGGAAGGATGCGATGGACGTGTGGTAACCTTCACCAAGGAGGAAAATGGCGAGATATATGGTAGATACACCCAATTGGGTGGACTTAAAAAATACAACTTCTCCCAAGACGAAATAGGGTATCAAGTGGTGAAACAAAGTTTGGGAACTTACACAGGATCGGTAAAATGGCGTAGTACCACAGGTGCTGAGACCTGGAAAAAAGTGACCATCACGATTGAGGGAGACACTTACCAGGATAACAGCTCGGATGGTTGCAGCAAAAGCATGAAACGCATTATACAGTGATGGAAAGATGGATCTACATAGCGATGGTCTTGGTGGTCTTTAATTTTTCATGTAAAGATCAAGAACAGGGCAAAAAGGCCAAACAATCCGATGAAACAGAAACAGGAGCATCGAATACCGAAATCACCAACAGTGAAGAAAAAGGCAATAGTCTTTCGGATTTGAACCTGGAAGATATGTTCAAAGGGGATGTGGATATTGATGGTGCGGCCATGGTCTTTTCCCAAATGATGGGAACGGTCTCCGTTGAGAAAAAAAGGCTCATCCAAGCCGATATTGACTCCTTAAAAAGCCTTTTGGAACAGCATCCCAATTTAAGCCAAGCCATCGCCATTGAAAAAAACACGGTGGATGTGGACTTTTCAAAATTTTTAGCGGCTGTATCCGAAATGGAGGCAAAAGACCTCAATACCCTAAACGCCATACTCCCCAAGATTACAAGTTTAGGGGGTACTCATTCTGGGAGGCCGGATCATCCGTTTGTCGGCACTTTTTTTGAGCAGGACCTCAAGGAAGTTTCCAGTGGAAGCATACAAAAAAGAGTGGAGAACAAAAGATTGTACCAAAATCTCAGGGATGCCAGTCCAGAGGAGGCCAAACAACAATTGGCCGATCATTATGGCATTGACCTTGAAGAAGTAGAACTTTTAAATAGCATTGAAAAGCAATCTGGCATCCTGAATGAGAAGCAGGCCCAAAATCTTTCCAATCCTGTTTATAGCAATGCAGTGGAGATGGCACTCGAGGACCCGAATACATCTTCAAACTTTAAGGCATTGATAAAAGAAAACAAGGAAATGCAAAAGCGAAGTGCGGACAAGTTCCTAAAAAAATCATCCAGTGCCCGGGAAGCCTTTTACAAGCTTAATCCAGGATGGTACTCGGAGACTTCGGATGAAATCGGGAATACCTATGCCGATACTCGAAACAATCAAATATATCTGCCATTGGGCAAGCGTTCCTTTGCGGATGCGGTTGTTGATTTTGACCCTGGAAATGGCGGTCAATATCCAGAGGGTGCCCTTAACGAGCCTGATTTGACCGTGGAACTTGCCCGGCTCAATCAAGCCAAGCCGGAAATGTGCAGCATTGGATTAAAAGGAGTGCTTACGTTGCAATTCTTGGACAATGCCATTACTGATGTGAATGGCCCAGATCTTTATGTATTTGAAGCGGGTGCCATAGAACCTACGGTTCTGGAGCTGTCCAAAGATGGAAATAATTGGATTGAGGTAGGCAAGATCGAGGGGGGTACGGCCATGGTGGATATCCATGACTTTGTAAAACCAGGAGAAACCTTTACCTACGTTCGCCTGACCGATTTGGAAACAAGAAGTGGTGTTCCCGGTGCGGATGTGGATGCCGTGGCAGCCATTGGAGGTGCGCTTCGGTTGAATCTGGACAGTTCGGTATTGTTTGAATTTGGGAAGTACCACCTAAGACCGGAAGCAGAGACATTGCTTGTGGAACTGATTCCACAGATAGAGCGTATGGGCAAAGGAACCATTGTGCTGGAGGGCCACACGGACAACGTGGGCAGTGCCCAAGCCAATAAACAACTTTCCGAACAACGGGCCAATAGCGTTAGTACCCTATTGAAAAATTTGATGAAAGCTTCGGCGGACCATTTTAGTTGGGAAATAAAGGGTCTTGGAGATACCCAACCCATAGCGCCCAACGACAGTGATGAAAACCGGCAAAAAAATCGTAGGGTAGAACTGCTGGTATTGCCTAAATAGGCCGGTAGAGGACTGAAATAGTATAAATCAAAAAATCAGAAAAAATGAAAACTTGGATTACCACAGTAATGCTATTGTTTGCTTTGACCATTTTTGGGCAGGGCGATTGCAGTACATATTACCCTTTTGGTGAGGGTACTGTCTCCGAATTTGAATCTTATGACAGAAAGGGCAAGTTGGAGGCCAAAATGAAGTATACCGTGGGCAATGTATCCCAAACGGGAGGGGCCACAACGGCAACGATCAATTCAGAGTTATTTGACAAGAAAGGACAGGTCATTATGACAAACGAGTTTGATATGAGATGTGACGGTTCCACGGTGACCATGGACTTTAAATCGTTGATGAACTCTGCAAGGATGCAACAGTTTCAAAATGGGGACGCAACGATCATCGGCACCAATGTGGAGATTCCCAATACACTGACACCTGGACAGACTCTGGCAGATGCTTCGGTTAACATTACTATGGACATGGGGGCCATGAAAATGAACATGGAGACCCGGATAACCGATAGAAAGGTAATTGGCATGGAAACCATTACAACTCCAGCAGGCACATTTAAGTGCGTGGCCATTACACAGACCTCACAGGTTAAAATGATGGTGGCCAACCAAAAAGGGATTCAAAAAACATGGCTGGCAGAGGGTGTGGGCATGGTAAAGAATGAATATTACAATGCCAACGGAAAATTGCAGGGTACCACGGTGTTAACGGCATTCTCAAAATAATATCATCAAGGTACGGTTCCCATGGAAAGGGAACATCGCTAGACATTAACCATTAAAAAACCTATTCACCCCTGATAGGTATTCCTTTTTAGGACAGGGGCTAATTATGAAGACTCTAGAAATACTCATTGTACTAATGCTGCTCCTTGGCCCATGTTTGGGTCAGGCCCAGTTTGTGCCCAAAAAACCGACTACCACCACGGTTAAGAAGCCCATAAAGAAGCCCTCTGAGGTAAGGGCAATTCCTGCCAATACACAAAAGGCGGTAGTACAGCTTAAGGAGACCAAAGGTTGTAAGCCATTGGCGGCTGCCAAGGTCAACACCATTCTCACCAAGGTCCTTGGCCATACACTTAGCATTAAGTTAGACAGGGAAGATTCGTATATCCGTTTTAACGGCCAAACACAAAGGTTGTCAATTTCCGATTACAAGGTTAAAAAGCCAGCCCATGATTGGGTGTATTTCATGAATAATGTAAACTCAACCAAAGCTGTTGCTACCTTTGATGAGCAGAACAGAAGGTTTTATCTGAAGATTACCTTTGAAGGGGATCGTAGCGAGATAAAAGGAAAATGCCCGGGGTGTATAAACCGATATGAGGACAGTCGCGCCCCTGATATCAACTGGATGGGAAATCGGGAGCTTATTATTGAATTAAAGCCCATTGTCCACAACAATTCCATTGCGTTCGAAGCCACAGGTACCGAATTGAAGGGACATTTTACCATAAACGGCCCCGTACAGGCTTTTTTACCCGGTCTTACCACCTATTTTGAACGGCAGATCATGAGTGCCGTTGAAGCCCAAGCCAAACGCTTGATGAACACTACTGGGGTAAAGAATATGATGGCCGATACATTCCGGGGTACGGTAAACACCTTGGGACTTGGAAATATTGACACCGTGGAGACTGGCGACAACAATTTGTATATTTGTAATGATTGAAAATAAACGGGTTAAATTGTAAATGTTGTCAATTGGAATCAAAGGCTTGGAAAAATAAAGTCTCAATAAAGATTATTTGAACGCTACTACCTTTTGGGATATGGACCTGAACCTGTTGGATGCTGAAAAGGACAGGGATTTTATCATAGTAAGGGTGCTTGAACGCGGTACGGACCTAGAAATCGGGCTTATCGAATCGGTATATTCTCAAAGGGAGATCATTTTCGGCACTGGAGAAGACCATGGGAGTATCGAAAAAGACCATTAACTTTTATAAAACAATCTCAATTTGAAAGCGATTTGGGAGGGACAAAGAAAGTTGCTTTGGGAGTTGATGGAATCGAAATTCCTTCTCGCCCTTTTGCTTCGGTCATTGCACTTTCAATGGCATTGAACCCTATTTTCGTTATATGGAACGATCATTTTCTGGGGGTATTGACCAATTTAAATCTTCTTGAGGTATGGAAAAGTCCGTAGCCTAGGAACAAAAATTTGTTTTAGAGAAGAAATAAGAAAGCCCCCCGATTCCTCGGAAGCCATGTCCTTACCAGCGAGGACTGGATTCGAACCAACGACCTTAGGGTTATTGTCCCAACCCTTTAGAAATTTCAAAGGCAGTTTCACACAGGACTAAATGATAAAGGAAAGTCCCTTGTCGTTTAGGAGACTCAATTTTCTGTTCTTTGTTACAGCCTTGTTCCAGTATCGACTCTGTAGCCGATATCATATCCTCTCTTTTTCAAAGGGCGAAAAAGTATTCCAAGAACATTGCGACCACATCCATTTTCAATATTAAGTGATTGAAATTATACGATTATTTAGGGAACACTAGGGAATCCAAGGAAATATCCAACCCTTTCCGCTTTTTCTCTTTCCACAAAAAACACCCAACGGGGTGCCTCCTCTGATGACAAAAATGCAATGGTTCATTAGAGGGCACAGATTAATTTAATTCGGATGTAAGGGGTTCTTTTGGGTACAGCGGAACACGATAGGATGGAAAATAAGAATCTGGTTTTGCTGTCCTGTTTGGGTTTTTACAACTTCAGGGGATAATTATGGAGGCAATTTCAAGTAAAGCTAGTTGAAATGGACTTAGGTTCAAAGTTCTTGTTCAATCAGTTTCCTTTCTAAGGTATTTCAAAATCCACGATAAAGTTTTAAGAGAGTTGTTTTGAACAGATGTTATTGGATATGATATATACTTATGATACTGCATTCAATCTATGAAACGATCTAAAAACCGATTTGAAGGTCTATAGTACGGATTGGTCTGTACAGTTAAGTTGCAAGTGTTGGATAGGATGATCAGGGCTTGGATTGATTATAACCCCATTCCTCTATCCTTTCTCCTTGCAGGGGTGTTCTTTTGTGAGGTGACCTTTAACCCGATTTGCACGGCAAGTTCCCTGGCCTTGGTTTCCCATAGTCAGGTCACATTGACAAAAGTTGTATAGATCTTAGGAGAGTTTTCGGTAAGCATGATCTGATTTTCTCCCATGGACAGATCCTTGACATTGTTGAAGTTTATCAAACGACCAAGGTCATTGACCAGGTCATTCGCCACTTCGAATCCTTCCTTGTCGAAAATGTTCCTGTAACATCGTAATGACATGCGGTGCAAATTTGACGCTACAAAACAGTTCTGTTAAGGACAGTGGTGGCTGGGGTGTTGATTTTGTTCAGGGAGGCAATAATCTATCCCAATCGGGTAATACCTATTCCAACAACGCATCGGGAGATGTTGCTTCTAATTAGATACAATGTCAGGCATAATAGGCAGTCTGAAAAAAGTATTTTTATGAAATGTTTTGCTATTTCGCAATCAATTTGCGTTTTGCCAATGTGGCCGACTTTTTCTGGCTATCAATTTAAACTTAACTTGACATTAAGTTAAAACTAACTTCTGAAAATATCATCAATTTTGACATCATTGATGATTTTAAGTTAGTTTGAGTTAGTTTAATGACCGGTACATTCTTGTGCCGGTTATTCTTTTTAATCACCTTCCCATGAAAAGCAAAAAATATTTTACGCCTCTATTTCTGTTTCTCACATTTTTATGGGTAAATGGACAAGATCCTGCTGTTCATTCACATAACGATTATCTGCAAGATGTGCCATTTTGGAAAGCCATATCTGCAGGTGTGTTGTCGGTGGAATCTGATGTTTTTTTAATGGGTGGAAAGCTGATGGTAGCACATGAAAAAGAGCATATTATAGAGGATAGAACCCTTGAAAGCTTATACTTAAAGCCAATAAATGAATTTTTGCAGTTGAACCTGATTCCCAATAAAAAATTGCAATTGCTTATTGATTTAAAATCTGAGGCATATACAACCTTGGATGCGATTGTGAAGGAATTAAAAAAGTATCCCACAATCATAAACAACAAGAATATCTCAATTGTAATTTCCGGAAACCGACCAAAAGTTGAAGATTATAGTAATTACCCTCATTTTATTCTTTTTGACTATCAAGATCTGCGTCCCATAAAAAATAAGGAGCTATTGGATAAAATCGGATTGATTAGCCTGAGTTTTCGAAATTTTTCTGATTGGAATGGCTTGGGAAGATTAACAAAACACGATTTGGTTCTTGTGGACAGCGTTGTTGAAAAAGCCCATTCCTTTAAAAAGCCTTTTCGGTTTTGGGCTACACCGGATTCTAAAACCTCATGGAAGGCAATGGCGGATCTAGGTGTAAATTTTATCAATACAGACCGCCCCTTTGAGTGTGTTCAATATGTGAATTCATTGTCACAACGGGTTTATGTGAATCAAGAAAAACACGAACCCTATCTGCCAAATTTTGAGAATGATGGGTCTGATGAGGTGCCTAAAAACATTATTCTTATGATTGGCGATGGAAATGGGTTGGCTCAAATATCGGCTACGGCATTGGCAAATGGAGGTTCTCTTAGCTTAACACAGCTTAAAAACATTGGTTTTTCGAAAACACAATCGGCCGATGATTTTACGACCGATTCTGCTGCTGGAGCAACAGCTATGGCTACCGGTACAAAAACTGCAAATAGGGCTATTGGGGTTGATTTGAATGGTAAAAAAGTCCCGAATGTCATGGAACTTTTGCAAGCGAAAAATTTTACGACGGCAATTGTAACCACTGATGAAATTTCAGGGGCTACACCCGCTTCCTTTTTCGCCCATCAAATCGAACGCTCTATGAGCGAGGAAATCTTACATGATTTGGAAACAAGCAAATTGGATTTTTTTGTTGCAACAGGAAATCAAGATAAAGTTAGCGGACAAGAATATTTAGGTTTTAAAATCGCAGATAACTTGAAGATGCTTGAAACTTCTGAAACCAATAAGATGGCCTATTTCTTTCCAAAAGAAAATACTGTCCTACCAATTCAAGATGCTGTTCGTTCGATATTGAATAAATTTCAGAAAAGTCAAACTCCCTTTTTTCTAATGGTAGAGGGAGCAAAAATTGATTCCTACGGGCATGCCAACAAAATAGATGGTATTATTGATGAAAGTATTGCCTTTGACAAAGCTGTTTCAGAAGCCCTGCGTTTTGCTGACGATGTTAAAAACACTTTGGTCATTATTACCGCAGATCATGAAACGGGAGGCTTGACCATACCGCAAGGCAATGTAAAAGACAAAGAGGTTGAAGCAGATTTTACAACGAATGACCATACAGGCATTTTTGTTCCCGTATTTGCTTACGGCCCACAATCGCAATTGTTTCGCGGAGTATACGAAAACACCGAAATACATCATAAAATATTAGAAGCTTTGGGGTTATAAAGCCAAGTTCCTTATTCAACTGTAGATGAACCAGACCCATTGGTTTGTTTAGGGCAAATACCACTTTACGTAAAAATTACATAGACTTAAAATTGGTGCTTTCCAGTTGTTTTTTAGTTGATGCAATCCTAAAATATTGTTAACAATGCGCTTCTACATATAGACTATTTTTGGGCAAAAATAAAAAAGAGCCTGCGGCAACAGGCTCTTAAAAAAAGCATCGAAAAACTCAGCGTAATCCAATACTTAAACTATGTATTCGAAAATTTTATTATCTAAAATCATCTGTGCGTCAGCTTGGATGATATGTACTGTTGCCTACGGCGGCAGTTCCTTAAACCGACCAAATAAAAATACAGAAAAAGAATTTTATAGCACTAAAAACGTTTCCGCTTCTATTTTAGTGTTTGAACAGCAAACGGTAACCGGTATCGTTGTCGACGAAACAGGGGCGCCTTTGCCCGGAGCATCTGTTTTGGAAAAAGGCACCTCAAATGGTACCACAACTGATTTTGATGGCAATTTTGAAATAGAGGTTGCTGCTAATGCTACAATTCAGATATCCTATATAGGATACACCACCAAAGAAGTTTCCGTAAACGGACAATCTAGAATTGAAATTCAATTAGATGCTGACGCAACCCAGCTTGAAGATGTGGTTGTCGTGGGTTATGGAACCCAAAAAAGGTCTGATATAACAGGTGCCATTGCTTCAGTAAAAAGCGAGGACTTTAACAAGGGTGTGGTCACAAACCCTGGCGAACTTTTACAAGGTAAAATGGCTGGGGTAAACATTGCTGCAAATAGCGGTGAACCTGGAGCTTCACAAAATGTGATTATCAGGGGTATCGGTAGTTTGCGATCTGGTACCCAGCCGCTATATGTTGTTGATGGATTTCTGTTGGATAATTCATCCAATGGAGTGGCGACAAATCCTTTGAACTTTCTCAATCCAAGCGATATAGAAAGTATTGATGTCTTGAAGGATGCAAGTGCGACTGCAGTTTATGGTTCTAGAGCATCAAATGGTGTTATCGTAATTACCACTAAAAGAGGAAGAGTTGGAAGAACAGAAGTGAACTTTACTTTGTCCACCGCCGCAGCTTCTATGTCAAATACAATCGACGTTTTCACCGCAGATGAGTTCAGAAATCAAGTAGTGGCTACTGGTGGTTCTTTAGAAGATTATGGCGGCAGTACAGATTGGCAAGAAGAACTTTCGCAAACGGGTATTACAAAAAATATAAATGTATCAATGAGTGGGGCCAACAGTGAAAAATTCTCATACTTCGCTTCTTTCGGTTACCAAGATCAAGAAGGTATTTTGAAGAATAGTGATTTAGAGCGCTATTCAGGCAAATTAAATATGAATCAAAAAGCCTTTAATGGCAAGGTGAATATTGATTATAATTTAACCGCGACCCGTACTGAAAATTTACGACCAGATATAGGATCCACTATCAGTGATATGTTGGGTCTTAATCCTACAGTCCCCGCCTACACCAATGGCGTGCCAACCTTGTTGAACACCAACGCACTAAACCCTATTACCCGATATAACATCTTTAGCGACAAAGCTGCCAACAATCGAATTTTGGCCAGTATTTCTCCTTCTGTTGAAATTGTAAAAGGACTTACCTATAAATTGAATTATGGTATTGATTATTCTGAAACCCATAGGGATAGACAGTATAAGCCTTATACTTTGGTGGTAAATGAATCCGATATTTCAAACGGTGATGTAGTAACCATTCTTAGTGCAAACTCCAATCAACTGACCGAAAACACCCTAACATACAACTGGAATCAAGATGTGCATAATCTTACAATTTTGGCAGGTCATTCATATCAAAAATTTATGGATGAGGTCAGGCAGTTTTCATATCGTGGCTTTGCCGATAACAACGTTGATCCAATTTACCAAGATCAAACAAGTTCAGCACAGTATCCAACCACTGTTAGTTCATCGGCTGTCAAAAATGAACTTCAATCCTATTTCGGCAGGGTAAACTATTCTTATGATGATAGATATTTGCTTACTGCAACTGTTCGTGCAGATGGATCTTCAAAGTTTGGTAAGAACAGAAAGTACGGCTATTTCCCCTCTTTTGCACTTGGTTGGAATGTGAGCAATGAAAAATTTATGGAAAGTTCGGTGTTCGATAATTTAAAGTTACGCATCAGCTGGGGCCAAACTGGTAATCAGGAAATTCCTTCTAAAATTACCCAGGCCAGTTATTCCGAAGATAGATTGTTGACTGGGGCAGGTAGCCTTAGCACTTATCCTATTGATACGGATTCCAACTCTATAGATGGTTACCCTTACGGTATTGTCTATACTCGATTGGCCAATCCAGATTTACAGTGGGAGGTTTCTACAGCAGTTAATGTGGGTGTCGATTTTGCCCTTCAGGACTATCGATTATCAGGTTCCTTGGACTATTTCAACAAGCAATCCTCAAACATATTATTGGAAGTGGTACCTGCTGACCCTGTTGAGCCTACGGCAACGTATTGGGACAATATAGATGATATGAAAATTCAAAACAACGGTATTGAATTGACTTTGGATTATAACAGTGATACATCAAGTGATTTCTCATACAATATTGGAGGTAACATCACCTACATTCAGAATAAAGTAAAAAATTCACCCTACACGGTACTTACAACAGGTGCGGCTCAGGGTTCGGGTCAAACGGGTGCTACCATTAACGGTTACATAAATGATGAACCTATCGGCGCTTTTTATATGTTTCAATTTGAAGGTATAGGAGATGATGGACTAAATGTGTTCAAAGATGTTAATGGAGATGGTGCCATTTTAGATGATGACCGAACCGTTGTCGGAAGCGCAATACCAAAATTGATTTACGCTTACTACATCAACCTAAAATACAAGGCCTTTGATTTGGGATTGAATTTTAACGGTGTGGCAGGTAACAAAATATATAACCACACAAAAATGTCGCTTTTTACAAAAGCACAATTATCAAGATCAGTCAATACTACAGATTTTGCCGTTCAATATCCCAATGAATCTACCAGTAATGCCAATACGGTTTCTACACGTTATTTGGAAGATGGTTCATTCCTAAGGTTGAACAACGCAACACTTGGTTATAATTTGAGTGCGGAGAAGTTGGGCCTTGAAGATGTCGTTCAAAACATTAGACTTTCCGTAACTGGTCAAAATTTATTTACGATTACAGATTATTCTGGATTTGACCCCGAAGTCAATACAGGTTCAACCTCTGCCGGTATCCAAACATTCGGGGTGGATTATTTTACCTATCCCAAGGCAAGAACCTTTTTAGTGGGCCTTAATCTAACCTTTTAATCAACTAGCGATTTTAAAATAGTATAAGATGAAAAATAAAATTTTTAGTAAAAAGCTTTCCATAATAGTTTTCCTGTTCGCTTTTCTGGGCTGTACAGATTTGGAAGAAGAAGTTCTTGATGAGTCTCTAACCGGTACCGGAGAGGCTGAGGTCGTGAGTGGCTCAATTGCACCGGTATATGGCATACTTCGTTATGTATGGTTTCATACGGTGAATTTTGGCCTTCAAGAAGTGGCTTCCGATGAGGCTATCCTTCCTTACAGAGGTGGTACCGATTGGTACGATGGAGGAAAATTTATCGCTGTCCATCAACATCTGATGACACCCAGCAACAGTTTGGTGGGAGATTCTTGGACCAATATCGCCTTGGGCATATCAAGAGCGGTAATTGCCAAGGAAAGGTTGCAGCCAGAAGCCGAAGGTGGTAATGCACAAGCCGCTGATGCGCTTAACGAAATGATTGCCATGAAGGCATATCTCAACATGTTGATGCTTGATAACTGGGGCTTGGTTTTTAAGAAGGAAAGTTCTGATGAGATTTCCGAAATCTTAAGGGGGCAAGAGGCCATCGACTATATTGAAAGCGAGCTTTTATCTGTTGTCGATGTTATCAATACCAATAAAGGTCCGGCTAGATTGACGCAAGATGCGGTTAGAACATTATTGGCACGTTTGTATTTAAATGCTGCAGTTTATCGTGATCCTTATGGTACGCCTGATTTTAGACAAGAAGATATGGATAAGGTAATTCAATACACCAACGACATCATTGCAGGACCATATACATTGTCTGCCGAATATTTTGAATTGTTCAATGATGACAATCATAACAATCCCGAGCTGATTTTTGCACTTGACCAAAGAGGTGTTCTTGAAACAGAGCATAGCCGTTGGGCATATTGGTCCATGTCGGGTGACCAAGTGCCAAGACCAGAAGTGCCCAGTTCAAGAGGTACCGATGCTGTTGCGGCAACGCCTGATTTTTACCAAACTTGGGTAGATGCCTATGGCGATGTTGATCCTGCCGAGGCAGATGCTAGATTTTTTCAAGAAAACACCATTATTCCTGAAGGTTTACAAGATTTGAGCGGGGTGAATCCAACCAATGATGAAGACCACTTTTACTGTGTTGAAGCGGAAGATTTTCAAGTAGATAGAGGCATCATTCGTGGTATTATCTGGGGACCTCGAAAAGATGAAAGCGGTAATATTATGACCTGTGATGATGGTACCGTTAGAATTTATCCTGTAATCAATAGACGAACTAGTGGAGCTGATATTCGTTATGTTGACCACAATTTACAAGTAGATTTTACTGCGGAAGGAAGCCTGCACAACACGGGACATCGTTTCTCGAAATATCAGTTTAGCAGTACATCGACCAACTGCTGTTCTTACAGCAGTGTTGATGTGGTATTGATGCGTTTGGGGGAGATTTATTTGATGCGTGCTGAGGCCAAACTGAGAAAAGGTGATAATGCTGGTGCATTGGCCGATATCAATACGCTTAGAGCTTCCAGGTCTGCTCGACCAGAGCAAACTCCTGAAGCTTTGACATCGATTGACATCGAGAGTTTATATCGTGAAACTGGATTTGAATTGTATTGGGAAGGTTTCAGAAGAAATTATCAAATACGTTTTAGCAAATACGAAGATAGCTGGACAGAAAAGACCGATAGCGATGTAAACAAAAGATTGTTCCCGATTCCGCAAAGAGCGATTGATGGAGCTTCCAGTGAAGAAGGCTTTTTAGAGCAGAATCCTGGATATTAAAACAAAACATCAAGGGCAAGAAATGATTTCTTGCCCTTGATTATTAAAATACAGATTGATTAAACTCTGTACAACGTTTAAATAATATCTCAATGAAAACTATACCTGCACTTTTGTTTTTGGTCATGCTTACGTTTTTTTTCAAAAGGCTTTCAGATGATGTGAGTGCCACCGATGAAGTTAAGTTGAACGACATTCAGGTTATAGGAAGTCATAACAGCTACAAAATTGGGATTGACAAACCACTCTTTGAATATTTGTTGGAGCAATATCCTGCGTTGACTTCTTTGGAATACGAACATATTCCCCTTTCCGAACAATTGGATTTAGGTTTGCGTAGTTTGGAGTTAGATGTGTATGCTGACCCCGAAGGTGGGTACTTTTCCAATCCCAAGGGTTTGGAAGTTGTCAGGGAAAAAGGAGCGAAGCCAAAACCTTTTGATGAGATGCAAAAATTGCAAGAGCCAGGGCTAAAAGTATTCCACATTCAAGAAATTGATTTTAGAAGTCATCAATTATTGTTTAAAGATGCATTGGTGGAATTGAAAAGATGGTCAGAAGCCAATCAGGGACATACCCCAATAATAATTACCCTAAACGCAAAGGACAGTGAAATAAAGGATACGAGAAAGCCATTTCCGTTTACAGGTGAAACGTTGCGAAGCATTGATGTGGAAATACGGGAAATTTTCGAAGAAAATGATTTGGTAACCCCAGACATGATTCGTGGCAATCATGGGACTTTAGAAGAAGCAATATTGATCGATGGCTGGCCAGTCTTATCAAACGTAAAAAATTGTTTCTTATTTGTTTTGGACGAAGGCGAAGAAAAAACAAACCGATATTTGGAACAATTTCCATTGTTGAAAGGAGCAGTGTTATTTGTAAACGAAAAAGAAGGCAACCCCAACGCAGCCTTTAGAGTCATAAATGACCCCGTTAAAAATTTTGATAAAATCAAAGATTTGGTTTCGAAGGGTTATATGATTCGTACCCGTGCAGATGCAGACACGAAAGAAGCGAGGGAAAACGACTATACTAGGTTTGAAAAGGCCAAAGCCTCGGGAGCACAAGTAATCACTACCGATTATTATTTGCCCAGCACTTTTTTTGAATCGGATTTTAAAATTGGGTTCGAAGGCGGGGTTTATGAAAGGGGCAGGAACCAAGAATGAGGATTGGAATCGTTCTTTTTCTCCTTCCTTTATTCTTCTCGGTTAGCTGCAAAACAGAAAAACTTTCAAAGCCAAGCGAAATAAAAATCGCTTTTATGACCGACGTTCATTTTGCGGACGTGTATCCAGCTATTGAAGACCATAATTTTGAAGGATTCACATCAATAGAAAGTGGAAAGAACGCTTTAATAAGAACAATGGATGCCCAGTTGCATTCCACCCGCCTGTTCAATGAAAATTATTTTGACTTGTTGCCGCTTTGGACGGTGCAGTAAGCTGGAAACGCCGGACATAGTATACCACCTTCGTCGGGCCAAAGTGAGCATAGCTGGCCGGTGAAAGTGAGCCACTTTTGGACCTGATCTGTCTGTAATGTGCCAAAGGTCTTTTCTTGTGAAAAAGGACCATGGCGAACAAGCAGATAGACATGCGAAAAATAAAACGGATATTCAAGCTCCACACCTCAGGTGTGAGCAAACGGCGGATAAGCCAGCAGTTGGGCATCTCCCGCAACACGGTGGCCAAGTACATCGATTTCTTCAAGTGTTACCGCCTGACGGCCTATGAGGTGGAGAAGATGACCCTGGAGGAACTGCACGGCCTCTTCAAGGCCGACCAAAGGCCAAAGAGCCCAAAACTGGTGGAGCTCCAGCGTTACTTTCCCTACTTTGACAAGGAAATACGGAAGACCGGGGTGACCCGACAGTTGCTCTGGGAGGAATATTATGCCAAGCATCCCGATGGCTTCAAGCTCTCACAGTTCAAGTACTGGTACGCCGAATGGCAAAAGGAGACCCCCCCGTGATGCGGATGGAGCACAAGGCCGGCGACAAGCTTTTCATCGATTTTACGGGCAAGAAGCTCACCATTGTCGACAGGGACACCGGGGAGCTCAAGGAACTGGAAGTGTTCGTCTGCATATTGGGCAGCAGCCAGTATACCTACGTGGAGGCCTGTGCCAGCCAGAAGCTCGAGGACTTCATCCGCTGCACCGAGAATGCACTGTGGTTCTACCGCGGAGTGCCGAGGGCGCTGGTGCCCGACAACCTTAAGTCGGCCGTTCCCAAGAGCAGCCGCTATGAACCAAAGGTCAACGAGGTGTTCGCCGACTTTGCCGAGCACTACGAAACGGCGGTCCTTCCCACACGAACCTATAGGCCAAGGGACACCCATGGGTGCTTTTTGTGGAAAGGGAGAAAGAAGAAAGATTCGCAAAGTTCTTTGAATTTACTTATGCTCCTTTTTAAAATCATATAATTTCAAAAATGCATGGGAATGTAATATCCTTGATTATTTTTTACCCTTTGAAAAAGTGGGACATGATATTAATTACGAGTCGATTTTCTACCAAACACAATCCAAGGAAAGACATAAATATGATCAGGGAACAAAATCCCTGCATGATAACAAAGGGAACCTTGGGTGTAAACCTGACCTAGGATTATTGAAAAATGTGTAAACTTGTTATAGTATCAACCGCTTTGAGTGACAACTTTTTTCAGAACAAGACACAAACTCATACAATTATACGATCATACATTTATACATTCAAATGATCATTTGGCTAAAAATATCTAATGGAAAGTGGATGTAACCTGAGGAACGTGAACAGTAATAATTAAGATTAATGTCATGTTTTGGGAATGATATTTCCTTCTCTACTTTTGGTCCGTACATGCTAAATATCGGTTTGGACAAGACAAATTGGGCAAAGCTGAAAAACCCTAGTTTATCTCTGGCAAAATTCTTAACCCACTATAAATGGCCCGGTCAACCACCATTACTCAAAGAAAGGGAGAGTTTTCCATGATGGGCCATACCCAAGAGTCCCTTTGGTAGGTTAAATTAAAGTTATGTTACAATGGACTGAACTATGTGGATAGGTAACTATTGACCGTTTTTCCTCCCTTTCCATAGAAATTCATTGCTGTGATTCCATCCAATTATTGCTTTCCCATTCCAAAATTTACTAGATGGCTTTGCCGTATATTGAGCCATGTACGACAAAACCCTTGCAAACAATCCATAGGCCATAGGTTTGTGGTATAGTTGATCGGAGGTCACTAAGCAAGCTATGTTTTTGCTAGCAAAAACTGGTCACTTTGTTCGCAAGCTTGTTGGGGAGGATCCCCAAACCCCTAAGATATGGCAAGACCAAAAAGGCCATCACAGCAAGTTTCAGGATAACCGATAGCAAGTCTGTCTTTGTCGGTGGACAGGCTACGAGGAATTCTGCTGATCAATTGACGAAATATTCTCCGAAAGCAGACAATGATATAGGGCACATCCAGGCTCATGACGGAAGGGCAAGTGACTAAATGAGCATTATAGGGAATCCATGGTCTCCAATGGGGATTGACCCGCCAAAAAGATAAGAGGGTCAATTAACCTTAACTTCATCGGTCTATCCCTCTTGTTTTGGCCACACTAATCTATCAATCCCTCTCGAAGTGCCTTGCCAATGGCCTCGCCCTGGGATCGGACGTGGAGTTTGTCGTACACTTTTTTAATGTGGGAACGAACCGTCTCCAAGCTTATGCAAAGATGGTCGGCCACCATTTTATAGCTGTTCCCTTTGGAAAGTGATACCAGGACGTCGATTTCCCTTGGGGAGAGATTATAGTCCCCTGCTGTTTTTTGGATCCCCTTTTTGGTAATGTCGCCGATGATCAATCTCGCTATGGCCGGGCTCATGGGGGCACCGCCCTCCATAACATCCTGGATGGCCGTGACCAAGCGTTCCGATATATGCTTTTTGAGCAGATAACCGTTGGCCCCGGCGTGCAGGGCCTGATAAACACGGGGGCTGTCATCAAAAACCGTTATCATGAGGATTTTCACATTCAAGTTGAACGTCCGTATTTTTTTTACTGCCTCTATGCCATTGAGGCCGGGCAGATCGATGTCCATCAGCACGACATCGGGCCTTAGTTTTTCCATATCGGCCTCAATGCCGTCGCACAAGGGAAAGTCCCCGACAACGGAAAATCCTTTTTCCCGGGACAAAAGCCCTACAAGGCTTTCCCGTAGGTTATCGTTATCCTCGTACATTAAAACGTCAACGCCCATGATCGTCGGTTTTTGGTGATCGGTCGGGAAACACTTTTGTAATGGGCAATGTCAAACAGACACTGACACCATTGCCGTTTCCTGTCTCTATTTTCAGGTTTCCCTTTATTTCTTGCGCACGGGTCGAGATGTTCCTTAGGCCGTTGCCCGTTCTGGCAGTATTGGGGTCATAGCCTTTCCCATTGTCCTTGATGCACATTCCTATGATGTTTCCATTCTCCTCGAAGGTGATCGTTATGTTGGATGCCCCGCTGTGTCTCACCGCATTGTTCAATGTTTCCTTGGCTATCAAATAGATGTTCTTGCGCTGTTCGGGATCCATCTTTATGTTTTCGGCATTGTTGGCCTCGGCAATGTCCAATCGCATTCCTGTGGGTTCCGTCACATCGGCGGCATACTCCTTTATCCGATAGATCACCTGGTCCAAACTGTCGTTTGCCGGATTGACCACCCATACCAGGTCGCCCATTTTTTCCATGATGCCGGAAGTGCGCCTGTGTATTTGGTCGAACTGTTTTTGGAAACTGGGGCTGTCCTTGGTGTCCTGGCTTGCCATTTTGCTGATGATCTGAATACTGGTAAGGGTGGAACCCATCTCATCATGGAGGTCACGCGCCATTTTGCCCCGTAATTCTTCTTCGATCAGGTATTTTGATATCCTTTCAGAGCAGATATCCGCTATTTTTTCGAGCAGATCCAAGTGATAGAACTTATAGAAGTTCTTTTCAGGATGTTCGGAATCCAATATGGCAAACACCTTTCCGTCGATCCAAATGGGTACGGTAATTTCCGAAAGTGCCTTTTCACTGTCCGGGATATACCGTGGGTCCTTTTCGGTATCCGCGATGCGTTCCGGTCTCCCGGTTTTTGCCACACTGCCCACGATTCCTTCCCCTATAGGGATTTCCATAATGTTGATTATTTTTTTTCCGTAGGGGTTTTTGATCCCAAAAGCCGCTTTCTGTACCAATACTTTTCGCTCACGGTCCACCAGATATACGATGGCATCGACAAAGCCCAGGTTCTGTACACAGTTTCGGGCGGTATCCCATAAAATGTCATCCACGGTATGCTGTCCATATAACGAAGTTGCAAAAACGTTCAGCATTTTTTCAATCCGCAATTTTTCTTGGTTGGAAGTAATGAACTTATAGAAAAGGATACCTGCCAAAAGGATGAGTGCGGCAATAAACCACCATCTTTGCCAAAAGGGTGGGACAATGGTGAAAGTAACAACATCTTTTGAAGTGTGCCATTCGTCTTTCATTGAGGAGGCAGCCACCTGAAATCGGTACTTGTCAGGGGGCAAATTCCAAAGGAACAATCGTTTTTGATTTCCAAGATGGAACCAAGGACCATCTTTTGTTAGCCGATATCTGTACTCAAGGTTTTCAGGCATGCCATAATAAGCGGTCGTAAAATCGATTTCCACGTTTCTGTAGGGGTATTTCAAGCTGAAGGAACTGTCAACCGTTTTGATAACTGTCCCTTGTTCTGGAATCCTCACGTTCTGGATAATGGGCCTGAGCACTGGAGCGGTATAATCTACCTTTTCCGGAAAAAAGTGATTGATGCCGTTCGTGCCCCCTATGAAAACCTGGCCCGAACGGGTCGTTAAGTAGCTGTTGCGGTTAAAAAAACCGCCGTGGACATTATCGGCATGTCCAAAAGTGGTCAGCATTTTTCCTTTGTGATCGTAACTGTGCAGTTCACTATAGGATACCAGCCAGAGCTGTCCGTCCCTATCACCAAAAAGGGAGTTGATGCCATGGTCCGAAAGTTCAGGTATTGTTTTTTCCAGCAAGGGCAGGTTATTCTTGACACTAAAAAAGTACACCCCTTTGACCGTACCGAGATAATAGCCGCCCCCGTGCTCCAACATGGACAATAGCTTGGTGTTTTCGAACCCCTCGACGATATGGAATTTAAGGTTATGGGATGCATCCAGGCAGTACAGACCATTGAAAGTACCTATAAAAATATTTCCAAAAGAATCTTCGTAGGCGAACCTCACATTGTCCCCGGCTCCCGGGAAATCAATTTCCTTTACCTTTCGGGATCCCTTTTCAATATGATAGGCCCCATTTTCGGCCACGGCCACATGGTTGCCGTTTTTCAGGGTGATGATTTGGTTAAAGAAGGCCCGTTCGGTCTTTTGACGTAATTTTTCCCCTATTTCCGAATCCTCGAACACCGGTCTATGGAACACCTTGGTCCCGGGATTGTAGTACCACAGCCCTTTATTGGTCTGACCGATGATGATATCGGGACCATCCCGGGCAAGTCCCCTAATGGAAGGATGGTTCAATCGGTCCTTGGCACCTTCCACGGCAGGCATGGTGACAAAGGTATTGTCGTCCAAATCCCAATATGTAAGTCCATTGATGGTGGCCAGCCACAGATTGCCCCTTTCATCTTCTAGAAAACTGCGCACATCACCGGAAAAAGTGCCTGTCCGGCCGTTGAGAAAATGTATTTGGTACGGGGTGTCGTTGAAGTACAGTAGGCTGCTCTCGGTTCCCGCCCAAATGTTGCCGTCCGGTGCCCTGTACAGGGCCTGGTAGCGTTGCTGCGGGAATGCCTCTCCCTGCAGTTCGAGCGGCACGGGCCTTATGGTCCCTGCACGTCCATCCAACAAGAACAACCCATCAAGGGAAGCCAGATAGTACAGATCGTTTCCTGCAGGGGCAGCATCCATCACAAAAAAAGACTGGTTGCCATCGGGCAGCACAAGCCGCTTCTTCTCGCCAGAGGAGAAATTATAGAGCCATGACTTTGTTTCCCAGGTGCTTACAATGACCTCCTCCCCGGAGAGTGCGATGACGTTCCGTATCTGGGGGAAATGCCGATGGGCCTTTTTTCCCTTCCGCAGGGAATGTCTCCATACCGTGTCGGACACACCATAAAAGACCATATCGCCATAGAGGGAAATGCGTTCCTGCCCAATGGTGGGAACTTGGCCTGTGTCTTGGAAAATATTCTTTTGACAAACAAAAGATCTTTGTTCCTCCCTGTAGCGGTATAGGCCATTTTTGCTCACATAATAGGGTGTCCCCGTAGGGGGTGCCAACAGCAATTTATCGAGGTCCGCGCCTTCTTGGATCCCAACTTCAACAAATCCATTGACGGATGTGTCAAAGAAGAACACGCCTTCGTCCCCCGACACCCAGATGGTTCCCTGGGCATCACTGATGAGTGAATGCACATCGACCCCCTCAAAGTACGTATCCAGATGTTCCCCGTCAAACCGTTGTACCGTTCGTTCATTGAACGACCAATCATTCAACAGCCATATAAAATTATTGTTGTCGCCAACAATTTTCCTGAAACCAAAATTGAACCCTGTCTCTTTGGTGTAGAGCCGAACGGGGTGTGCCCTGGACTGCGCCATGGCAATGGGCACGGCACAAAAACTTGCCATGAGCAAGATTGCACTGGTCAAAATCCTTGTAAGGCACATTGGTCCGTCCATCCTATCCCAAGGTTACATTTTGAAAATCAATGGTGTACCAAAGATAGCGAAAGGAACGGTGGCCTAAAATCACATATATATGGTATTGTGCCGGTCCAAGGAGCTCACGAAATTTGAAACTGTCAAACCTCAAGATGCTCTTATCCGTAAAAATTGGAATACCATGAAAACAACGATCGTCCCCAAAGGGGGTGGACTTTTTATATTGGCCCTGCTTGCGATGGCCTGTAACAGCAGTGACGATGGTCCGACACAGGTGCCCAGCGTACCCATCGGCCTCACGGCAGAGCCTGGCAATGGACGGATTGTCCTCATCTGGGAGGCCAACATCGAAACAGACCTCTCCCATTATAACATTTACCAGGGGACTTCTGCGGATGACCTTGAAAAAGTGGATGAAGAAGGTGATACATCCTATGAAGCCAAAGACCTTTCCAACGGTACCCCCTATTATTTTGCCATCGCTGCCGAAAACATCAATGGGGGTGCCTCGGCAAAAAGCCGTGTGGTAAGTGCTGCCCCTGAAGCCAACTGCAAAATTGTTTCAATGCTTGGGGATAACGGCACAGTGACCAACATCACCTATGATGGTGAAGGAAAAATCGTGTCCCTTGCCAATGGGGACGTACAACGCACTTATGTGCATACCGGCAATACCATTGTTGCCAGCGAAATTGTCCAAGGGAACTTTAGCTCTAAGACCATCATTTCGTTAAATGAAAGTGGACTGCCGACAGATATCCTCATAGAGCTGGATGAAGCAGGCACGAATTGGATTAACCAAGCCTTTGGGTACAACGGGGCCTACATAAGCCAAGCGGTCCAGACCGATCCATCGGGAGGACCATCGGTAGTGGTATTATACGAGTGGGAAGGCGGAAACCTTGTTTCACAGACCAATGGAAACGATACCACCGTGCTTGAATACTTTGAGGAACACGACCTGCAACAAGGCGATTTTTTAAATCTACAATATTATTTAACGTTCGGTCACTACCCTCTGTACCAAAATCAAAATTTGATAAAAAGTATCGATTATGGGAATGGAAGTGTGTTTGTCTTCGATTATGCTTTTGATGGTGACGGTAACATAAGTACCATTACCCAAACTTCCAATTCAGGCACCGTCAATTTCAACCTACAGTACCAGTGTGACTGACATCGATTGAAGCCTTGTTTGTGAAGGGCCATATAAACTCACATAAAAAAATAAAAAAAATGATGATTCCACGAAAATGCACCCCCTTGTTTTTTACAGTGTCCCTACTGATAAGCTGTAGCGGTGACGACAAGGGCAACGGACCCGATCCGACACAGGTGCCCACCGTGCCCACAGGCCTGTCGGCTGAGCCCGGGGACGAACGGGCCACCCTATCTTGGAATGCCAATACGGAGACCACCTTGTCACATTATAACATTTACCAGGGGTCTTCTGCGGATGAACTCGTGAAAGTGGATGAAGAAAACGATACATCCTATGAAGCCCATAACCTGACCAATGGTACCACCTATTATTTTGCCATCGATGCAGAAACCACCAATGGGGACGTTTCGGGGTTAACCGCCACAGTAAGTGCTGTTCCGGTATCCGCATCGGCAACGGTATATGTTGCGGGCCATGAAGGCAACGGGGCAAACCAAGTGGCAAAACTGTGGGTAAACGGAATACCACAAATCCTTTCGGAAATCCCGAACGACACCTACGCACTTTCAGTTTTTGTAGCTGGTGAGAATGTATATGTGGCGGGACGGGAAAGTACCGCGGGAGTGAACAGTAAGGCCACGCTATGGGTCAACGGTTCGCCACAATACCTTACGGATGGTTCGACCCCTTCCAGTGCGAATTCTGTCTTTGTGGATGATGGTAATGTTTATGTAGCAGGCTTTGAGGTAAACAGTGAAAATATATCTGTTGCCATGTTATGGAAAAATGGTGAACCACACCCACTTACCAATGGGCAAGATGCAGCAATGGCTTTTTCGGTATTTGTCGATGGCAATAAGGTTTATGTTGCAGGATCTGAAAACAAAGACTATCCGGTCGGTTCCGAAAACGAGGGGACTTCATACCCCGAAGCCAAGTTATGGGAAATGGCACCGAACGGAGCGATACAGGCCGAAACCCTAAGTACGGATTTTAGTGTGGCCTATTCGGTATTTGTGGATAATGGCGATGTGTATATCGCTGGGTACAGGCAGGCTGAAATTGGCACAGATTTTTTGGCCAGGCTATGGAAAAATGGTGTGGGACAAGCCTTTTTGAACCAACAGGACAATGGTGTGGGAAGAGCGGTATCTGTGGATGGTGGCGACATCTATGTGGCCGGGAACGAAAACCTTCCCGGAACGTATATAGAGGCAAAGCTGTGGAAAAGCAATACCGTACATTTTTCATCGGAAAACCTTATAAGTAGTGGCTCCAGCAGTTCCGAGGCATTTTCCGTGTTTGTGGACAATGGCGATGTATATGTAGCAGGAAGGGCAAACGCAACCAAGGCCACCCTATGGAAAAATGGTACGCCACATTTTCTTACGGACGGACAATACCCTGCCATTGCATGGTCAGTGTTTGTAAAGCATTGATCAACAGCATGAATTATTTGAGTTTGGTGTATCTTACGATAAATAAACCAATAGGGGGCAATAAAATGTTGACCAATGGCCCATTTAAAACAACGGCTATCTGCCTGATCACGATCATCCTTTGTACCTGCCAACCGGATAAAGATCGTGGCAAAGATAACACCCCGGAATACATGCATACATTGACGGGCAAGATCGATTCTATAGGACATGCCTTCATCGACCAGTACAAAACAATGGGCTTGTCGATAGCTGTGGCAAAACAGGGTGAAACCATTTACAGCAACGGGTTTGGATTCATTGATTCTACCAAAACAAAGGTGGTAACGCACGATAACATTTTCTTGTTGGCATCCGTTTCAAAGTTGCTCTGTGCAACGATGGTGATGAAACTGGTGGAGGAAAACAAACTGTCCTTGGAAACTTCCTTGGATAAACTTTTGCCCGACTTCCCCAATAAAGAACAGGCAAAAAGGATCAAGCTCAAACAACTGCTCGACCATACGGCCGGATTAAAGGACTATGCCAGTGTTCTTGACAGTGTGTATAGGGCATCGGGCATAGCCCCCACCCTTAAGGATCATTATGCCTTTTTTCAGGACCGTTCCCTCGACTTCGGGCCATCCACCCATTTTAACTACTCCAATTCCGGGTATGTACTGATGGCAGAGATCATTGAAAGGGTGACAGGCAACACCTTTGAAGCGGAACTCGACCGGATCATCAATATGCCTACTGGACTCAATTTCAAATTGATAAAGGATAGGATAACGGACCCAAAGTTGACCTCCGTGTTTGAACTTGAAGGTTCAAAATTCAACTTTCGATCCCATTGGACGTGGATAAAAGGTGATGGTGGACTCACTTCAACCGCTGAAGAACTGGCCCGTTTTCCTTTTTCCTGGTCCGACGGGACCATCATCTCTCGGGAATCATTTCACAAAATGTGTGTTCCCACGAGGTTGAAGGACGGTATTTCAACTGGCTATGGCATTGGAGTGAGAACAGGGAAGTTTGAGGGAGAACCCGTGGTGGGGCACACAGGTGGCAACAAGACCGGATTGGCGGCTTTGCTGTACTTCCCTGAAAAAGGGACCAGTGTTGTTGTTTTTGTAAACACCGACAATACAAACACAGATGCACTGTACATTGCAGGGTACGTTGCTTTGGAAGTCCTTGGCAAATCGTTTCCGGATCTAAGGAAAATGGAAGTCAAAATGGAAGACCTGTCCCGGTTCACGGGGGATTATCAAGCCACGGACAGTTATACTTATGGCCCGGGCAAGATGTCTATCGTGAAATACGAAAACGATCCCAACCTATACCGAAAAAGGACAAACAGCAACTACAAGGGCCAGAAACTTTATTACTTGGGCAACAATGAATTTGGTTACGAAACACATCCTATGGACCGTATTGTATTTCAGATGGATGATATCGGTAACGTAATTGCCTACAACGATTTCTGGAACGGGTTAAAAAAGGGAGGTCTGTACCGAAAGCAAGAATGAAAAAATTAGCTGTTCTTTTTTTGATCTGGTTTTCATTGTTGTGCTGTAAACGAGACACGGTACAGGAATTGATCGAGCCTAGGGTCGACATAGTAAAAATAGATGCCATGGTCGATCATTTGATTTTCGACAAGGACATTCCCGGGGCATCCGTCGGGATATCGATAAAGGACAGCATCGTCTATCGTAAAGGATTTGGATTTACGGACACGACCAAGGTTGAACAAATACATCCAAAGTCCATCTTTCCCATAGCATCCATAACAAAACTTATTACCGCAATCGGAATTTTGAAGTTACAGGAAGAAGGCAGGCTCTCGATAGAACATCCGATCACCCAGTATTTTCCTGAGCTTCCCAAATCGTATTCAAAAATCAAGATCAAGAACCTGCTCAACCATACTTCCGGGCTGACCTTGATGACCGAACTTGCCGATAGTTTGCGACAATACAAAGGGATTGATATACGCAATGAAAAAATATTTGACTATTTGACCCCCCAAAGAATGAATTCCCCACCCAATGAGGTTTGGGCCTATAATAACACTCCAGGATATCTGTTGCTATCCTTGCTTATTGAAAGGGTTGTCCAAATGGATTATGGTGGGTTCCTGCACAACTATTTTTCTGTTCCACTTGGGCTCAAAAATTTCGGGCTTTGCTCGTCAGGACAGTTCAGCAATGGATACAGCCTTACGTTTCTTATGGACAATCCCATGGCCAGGTACCTGGATGGCTCAAAAATCTTTGAACAGTTGAAGGGACAAGGGGGAATCTGTGCCTCGGCGGAAAGATTTGTTGGCCATTATGATAGCTTTGCAAAATGGAGAGCTCATATCTAAAATGAACTATGAATTGATGCAATCGGAAACCATATTGTCCAACGGGTTGAAAATTCCCTATGGTCTGGGTACAAGAATGGGGTTTTCGGGCAGCCATTTTAAAATGGGGCACACTGGCGGGGCATTTACCGATTTTGCGGCGGTGTTCCATTATCCAAAGGAGAATATGTCCATAGTGGTACTTACCAATGCCGAACCCAGCAATGCCCCGATGATAGCGGAACAGATTGCCAATGAAATATTTGGCATGGAAGCTCCGAAGAGGGTTGAACCCAATGGTCGTCGTGTACTGTATGAAGGCACCTTTCAATGGGGAACGGGCACGATAACCTATGACTTTGACGAAAGGGGGACCTTATGGGAGTCGATAGATCATGGGACCGGTGAGGTTGACAGCCTGGATTACCACTACATCGGGAAGAACAGGTTCTACAACCAAAAGCATGGCTCGGAAATCGAATTTCTGATCGAAGACAATGAGGCCGTAAGCATTCTTTCCTATAGCTCCGGGCTGTTTTCGGATGTTGAAATAGCCGTTAAACGTTCTTTCCAGATATTGGATTAAATAGCTTCACTATACATTTAAAGACTTAAATCTTCCCCTCGGGATTTGTCTCTTCCCTTTTTGGAAACATCCGTTTGATTCTTGTCGGTTGAATTTTCCTGTTGTTTGCCCTTGGAAAGTTTTGCTTCGTCGATATATTGTTGCATCCCCAAATGCATGGGGTTTGAGGACATGGTCTTTTCTTGGTTCTGGAATATGTGGGATTTCAGGTCCAGTTCCTTGGCCAAGCGGTATCCCAGATTAAAGGCCTGTTTGAACTTTGTGTCGATCTTGATGTCTTTTTCCATGTCTAAAAGGTTTCTCTGGCATGTTTCTCGATATATTCGGTTATGGAGTCCCTGTCGTAAAGTATAATCTTCTTTTGGGGTTGGGAGAACCTAATCTTCCCCTCATCCCTCAATTTTTGAAGGGTAGTGGTGGATTTTATCTTTAGGATGGACATGGCCTCCTCCCCGTCGATCCATTTCTCCGTCTTGTCCTGCCTATTGGATTCAATGTGTTCGATCACCTTTTCGAACAGGGCATAAAAAGCTTCCTCTTGGACACAGATTACTTGCATGACAGCTAATTGGTAGGAATGATTTTACACCAATATTAAGGCTTTTTGGTTTTCTTGACAATTTAAAGTTTGGAAACTGGAATACTTTTCTCAAAATTAAATCAGCCAAAAAAGCACGCCGAAAGCACGCCGTCAAAAAGAAAAAGCGGTTATGAAATTTCATAACCGCTTGATTTTGAAGCTCCCCCTCTTGGGCTCGAACCAAGGACCCTCTGATTAACAGTCAGATGCTCTAACCAACTGAGCTAAGGAGGAATATTTTACCTTAAGCGGGTGCAAATATAGCAGATTCTTTAATACACTACAAAGAAAAAAACCGCTTTTCTATTTAAAAAGCCATTTGTACAAATCATTACCGTTCGCAAACAGCAATAAACCAATCAATAGGAAGAAGCCCACCATCTGGGCATACTCCAAAAACTTGTCGCTTGGCTTGCGCCCAGTGACCATTTCGTATAATAGGAATGCTACATGCCCCCCATCCAAAGCAGGTATGGGCAAGATGTTCATAAAGGCCAACATAATGGATATAAATGCTGTGGTGGACCAAAAGGTTGCCCAATTCCAGGTATCAGGAAATAGACTACCGATAGCTGCAAATCCTCCAACTCCTTTATATGCCCCAGTTTCTGGGTTAAATATTTTCTTGAGTTGTTTCACATAGCTGGACAAGGTATTTACACCCTTGTTTATACCAGCAGGTATCGCTTCGACAAAAGAATAGTTTTGGGTCTTTATGGAAAAGTATCCTTCGTCTTCAAGGTCTTCCATGGTATAACCTCCAACTTCCAAGCCCAACATACCCTCATCATTTACTTGGGCGGTAACATCAGCCTTGGAGCCATCTTCCCTTTGTACCGTTACATTGATTTCCTGACCCTTGTTCTTCTCCAAGAAGTCAATCACTTCATCTCTATATTCGGCTGCTTGACCATTGACGGCCACGAACTTGTCCTTGGCACTAAAGCCAGCATCTTTGTTGTGCGAACTCTTGGGAACCTTATTTACTACAAAAGGAACCCTAAAACTCAAAAACCGTATTTTATCCTCATCTTCAAGCAAGGTGGCAATGAAATCCACTGGGATTTCTTTTTCAATCTGCTGACCATTGCGCTCAATGGTGATGTTGTTCCCATTGATCAACTCACCAAAAACCTTATCAAAAGATTCCAACTCCTTACCATCTACCGCAAGGATTTTGTCTCCTGTTTGTATGCCTAGTTTATCTCCAATACTCTTTTCGGTGACCCAAACCCCGTCCTTAAGGCTCTCCATGGGAATATACTGATCCCCATAGGAATAAGCCATTCCAATGTATATGATTACCGCTAGAATAAAGTTAACCGTGACCCCACCCAGCATTATGATCAGACGTTGCCACGCCGGTTTACTGCGAAATTCCCACGGTTTGGGCTCTTCCTTCATCTGCTCGGTGTCCATACTTTCATCGATCATCCCGGAAATTTTCACATAACCTCCTAAGGGCAGCCACCCAATACCATATACGGTCTCCCCAATTTTCTTCTTGAAAAGGGAAAACTTTACATCAAAAAAGAGGTAGAATTTTTCAACCCGGGTCTTAAAAATCTTAGCGGGAATAAAGTGCCCAAGCTCATGAAGTACAATGAGCAAGGATAAACTAAGAAAGAATTGTATGGTCTTTATAAGTATGGGACTCATCCGAAGTGTTTTGTTAAAACTCACAAAAGTAACCTTTTACCAAGTGATATAAAAACAGCTTTTTGGGCAGAGGTTTGTTTTAAGAAAGATTTAGCAACAAAAACTGGGTTTCAACTTGAAGAATCCTTTTGGCAGCCGTAATTTTGCAGCTATGCTTTCCTTCTTTTCAAAATACAAGTTTTTTGGGGCAGTACTATTGATGCTTTCTTCGGTTATCATCTATCTGTTTTACAATGCGCTACAACCCCAAAAAATGCTTCCCGTTTACCAACCGTCCATGGTAGACCCTACCCTTGTTGATAGTACCCTGCACTACAAAAAGAAGTACCATAAGATTGCTGATTTTGAACTCACCAACCAAAACGGAAAAACTGTTACCCAAGAGAATTACAAAGATAAAATCTACGTGGCGGACTTTTTCTTTACCACCTGCCCCACCATTTGTCCTATCATGACAAAAAACATGGCCGAAATACAAGATGCGATTATGGACGATGATGAAATTATGTTACTCTCCCATTCTGTGACCCCCGTGATAGACTCCGTACCCCAATTGAAAAAGTATGCTTTGGAAAAAGGAGTGGTGGATCGTAAATGGAATTTGCTCACTGGTGATAAAAAACAGATTTATGAGCTGGCCAGAAAATCCTATTTAGCGGTAAAAACGGACGGTGACGGTGGCCCGTACGACATGATTCATACCGAAAACTTCATCCTTGTGGATAAAGAACGAAGAATACGCGGATTTTACGATGGCACTAACAGGGAAGAGATCAACAAACTGCTCGAAGACCTCAAGACTTTAAAAGCCAGTTATGCAGAATAGTTCCAATGGGATCATTTCCTTTTGCATATTGTATTATGTCTTTTTTACGTATTTTTGACGCTAATTAAAATCAATCTAAATAAAAACAGTGGCAACAGTAGTGGATCTTGTACATGGGCAGAAAGGGGTAATCAAAGAGTTTTCCGAACATACCCTTCCCATAAAGCTTTTGGAATTGGGATGTTTGCCCGGCAATATTGTAGAATTGGTACAAGTTGCCCCGCTAAAAGACCCTATTTACATCAACCTGAGTGGAAGTCACATTGCCATTAGACGATCATTGGCCCGGTGTATTGAGTTGGACATTATTGAAGATACCTCGGCCATATGAGCAAGAACATAAATGTTGCCCTGATCGGCAATCCCAATACTGGAAAGACCTCTGTTTTTAATCAATTAACCGGTCTTAAACAAAAGGTCGGTAACTATCCCGGCATCACTGTGGAGAAAAAGGAGGGAATCTGTAAACTTCCTCGAGGTGTTAAAGCCCATATTCTTGATCTTCCAGGCACATACAGCCTTAATACCACCTCTTTGGATGAAAGTGTGGCTGTGGAATTGTTGCTCAACAAAAATAATAAGGACTATCCAGATGTTGCTGTGGTGATCAGCGATGTTGAAAACCTAAAAAGAAACCTCCTTCTTTTTACGCAGATCAAAGACCTTCGCATACCTACCATTCTTGCCATAAACATGGCCGATCGTATGTCACGAAAAGGAATTACCCTTGACATAGCGGCCTTGGAAGAAAAGCTGGACACTAAGATTGCCTTGGTAAGTACCAGAAAAGGGAATGGCATTGATCAGCTAAAGCAACATATTGCGGACTATAAAAGCTTATCCACCAAGCCTAATCTGGATACTACCCGTATAGCACCAGTCTATTTTGGTGGACTACAAAAGGCTTTCCCCAATGAAGACCTTTACAAATTATGGCTGGTCATTACACAGGACGTAAACTTTATGTCCATTGAAAAAAACCGAATAGAAGCCGCCACATCATTTTCCCTTAAATCCAAGGAAGAACTCAAAAGGCTCCAGCATAAGGAAACGGTATTGCGATATCAATTTATCAATAATGCCCTCAAGGAAACCTATAAAGTAGACTTCCAGAATGCCAAAGGGTTCCGAGGCTCCATAGATAAGGTTCTAACACACAAAGTTTTTGGATACTTGATATTTTTTGCCATTCTACTGCTCATATTCCAAGCTATTTTTGATTGGAGCAGCTATCCCATGGATTATATTGATGAACAATTTGCTGCTGGCAGTGAATGGTTAAAAAACACCTTGCCCCCTGGAGTGCTCACAGATTTGTTGGCGGAAGGTATTTTGGCCGGAATTGGGGGCATTGTCATCTTTATTCCTCAAATTGCCTTTCTGTTTCTGTTCATCTCTTTATTGGAAGAGTCCGGATATATGAGTCGGGTAGTGTTTTTGATGGACCGGTTGATGCGTCCCTTTGGTCTTAGCGGGAAAAGTGTGGTCCCCCTGATTTCTGGAACGGCCTGCGCCATTCCTGCGGTAATGGCCACTAGGACCATTGAAAATTGGAAAGAACGCTTGATCACAATTTTGGTTACTCCATTTACCACTTGTTCAGCACGCTTACCCGTTTATCTTATTCTCATTGCCTTGGTGATTCCCGAAGGCTCCCTTTTGGGACTTAGTTATCAAGCTTTGACTTTAATGTTGCTTTACCTAATTGGTTTTGGTATGGCCATTTTTTCGGCCATGGTGTTGAACAAAATCATGAGAATAAAGAGTAGGTCACTTTTTCTGGTGGAAATGCCCACCTATCGGATTCCTCTTTTTAAAAATGTAGCCTATACCGTATTGGAAAAAACAAAAAGTTTTGTCTTTGGAGCTGGTAAAATCATCCTGGCCATCTCCATTGTACTTTGGTTTTTGGGATCCAATGGGTTCTCAGATGATTTTCATGATGCTGAAAACATTGTCAACAACCGGATTGAAGCGCAAGGTCTAACCACTTACAGCAAAAATTACATTCAGAACAACATCTCCGATTATACAACTGGCCTAACAGCTGAGCATGAGGGGATTTCCCAAGAAGCTGTACAAGATTCCATTCAGGTTCGTACCGCAGATTTAATTGAACGAGCCAAAGCCCAAGAAATAGCCAGCCATAAATTGGAACATTCATACATTGGCTATGCCGGAAAAGCATTTGAGCCCTTGGTAAGACCTTTGGGCTATGACTGGAAAATTGGAATTGCCGTTCTGACTTCCTTTGCGGCCCGTGAAGTGTTTGTAGGTACCCTTGCCACTATTTACAGTGTAGGTAGTGATGAGGAAGAGACCATAAAGAACCGCATGGCCGCTGAACTGAGTCCTTCGGGAAAACCTTTGTTCAATCTGGCCTCAGGGATCTCTTTAATGTTGTTCTATGCCTTTGCCATGCAGTGCATGAGCACCTTGGCCATTGTAAAACGGGAGACCAATTCATGGAAATGGCCGTTGCTCCAGCTCACTTTTATGAGCATATTTGCGTATCTTACTGCTATGATCGCCTATCAAATCCTCAGCTAATGGAAATTCAGCAACTATTGGTATATGTTATAGTGGCCGTAGCCATAGCCTACTTGGTCTGGAAATTTATATTGCCGAAATCCATGGCCTTTGGCAAAAAGAAAGGTTCCAAATCCTGTGGACAGGACAATTGTGGTTGCGGCTGAGATTTTTTAGTCCACTTTTCTTTTTAAAAATTACTTAGTTCGCTAAAAATTAATAGCTTGTAGGGTAATTGCACCACTATGAAACAGCTATTTACCCTCAGTATTTTGTTCCTTATTTTCTTCTTGGTTAGCTGTTCAGGAACCAAAAGCACAGGTTACAATCCAGAAATCGCCAAAGAGCTTGAGCAACGGAACAAAGGAAACATGAGTCTTCTGCAACGCATACGACAACTTCCGGGTGTAACCTTAAGAAATGGCGTGCCCTACTTTATTAAAGCCTCCAATCAAATTTATGGAGAAAAAGCAACGGAACCTTTGTATGTCCTCAACGGATATATTGTGGGCAACTCCTTTCGGTCCGTGGACCAACTCATCGACAGTTTCCTTGTTGAAAGCATTGAGGCCATCACAGGTGCTCAAGCCGCTGAGTATGGAGTAAGGGGATCTAGTGGGGTCATCAAGATCAAAACTATCCAATAAATGAAATGATATTATTCACATTTTTTTCTTCGTATGTGTAACCTTTTTCAATTTCCTGACTATATAGGATAAACACCAACTAAAAACAGCATTTGGAAGCGCTTTCAGATGAAATACTGATGCAAAAGGTGGCTGAGGGCAATTTGGATGTGCTCAAGGTCCTATTTGACCGACATCACAAACACGTGTACAATTTTTTGTACAAGATGTCCGGCGATAGCATGTTGAGTGAGGATTTGACACAAGATATTTTTTATAAGCTCATCAAATACAGAAGTTCCTATAACAATGGCTCGTTCGTTTCCTGGTTGTTCACCATAGCCCGGAATAGTCTAAAAAGTCATTTTACGAGAAATCACAAGTATCATGATGGTTTGGATGTCCTTGAATACAAATCCGATGGAGATGAAGGTGTGGAAGATTATTCCCAATTACAGCAAGCCCTTAACCAGTTGGACCCTGAAGATCGCGAGCTGATCATCCTAAACCGATTCAAGGAGATACGGTACGAAGAGCTAGCGGAAATCATGGGAAGTACCCCCGGAGCGATGAAGACCAAGGTCTGCCGTATCCTTAAAAAATTGAAGAAAATTTATTTAGAAAGTTTATAGCCATGAAGAATAATCACATTTCGGACTTAATTCCGGCCTATTTGGATGGCATTCTTGATGAAAATACCCTGAAAAAGGTAGAAGAGCATCTATCCCAATGCCCCAACTGTCAAAAAGAATTGGAAGAGATGAAAACGCTGTTCAAGGCTTTTGATGATGACGTTCCCCGTGTACCTACAGATCGACTCAGGAACAAATTTGAGGAAGCTTTGCATGCCGAAAAAGAAAATCTGGGAAAAGTGGTTCCGTTGGCGCCGAAGAAAAAATCCAATTGGGCCACCAATCTGCTCAAAGTTGCCGCCAGCATCGCTCTTTTAGTGGCTTCTTTTCAAATGGGAAGCCTCTTTCAACAAAAAAAGGTCGATGGGGACATTACCGCTTTAAAAGACGAAACCCTTCAAATGAAACAGACCGCCATGCTTTCCTTGATGGAAAACCAATCCGCCAGCAAACGCATACAAGGCGTCAATTATATTGAAGAGTTTGAACATCCGGATGAAGCCATCATACAGGCGTTGGCCAATCGTTTGCTCCATGATGAAAATGACAATGTGCGCCTTACCGCTTTTGAGGCCCTTTCAAAATTCAGCGCATCGGATACCGTAAAGAGTGTTTTCATCAAGGCCCTAGGGAAGGAAAAAAACCCAAGCATCCAGATTGGCATCATTGAGATGTTGGTACAGATACAGGAGAAAAAAGCGATCGCTCCCATGAAAAAACTGTTGGAGCAAGAAGATACGCAGCCTTTCATCAAAGAACAGATCAAAGCAGTATTACCCAAAATAACATAAACATCAAAAAACGAAAATCATGAAAAAAATGACATTTCTTTTCACGGCCCTTATCTTAAGTGCCATGGGCCATGCACAAAACGATTACACCAAATCCCTCAACGGGATAGAATGGGTGAAGATCGAGTCCAAGGCAGACATCACCGTTAGAACGTACGCGTCCAATGAGATTTTGATCAAAGCCGGTGACCGGCATGAGGTTTCAGAACGTGCGAAAGGGCTCCGCCTAGTGGGAGAAGGCGGAAACGACAATACCGAAGTCGGGTTTTATGTGGTACAGGATGGGAACACCTTGATCGTAAAAAACTTGAGGAAATCGGAAGGTGCCGAGATCTTTTTGCCCAAAAACCAAAATGTGGCCGTAAAGAGTACCTGGAACGGAAACATAGAAATTGATGGTTTCGCGGGCGAAATAGAGGCAGACGCCCAACTCAATGGCAGTATTGAAATTTTGGATGTGAACGGTCCTGTTACCGCCAACACCTTAAATGGCGAAGTCACCGTGGGGTTTGGAACCGTCAAGCAAAATTCCCCCATTTCCATTTATTCCACCAATGGCGCTGTGGACGTCACCATGCCTGGAAACACCCCTGCAGACCTTTCCCTAAGTTCGGTGAACGGGGACATCTACACCAATTTTGATCTAAAACGCGAAGAAAAGGATGGGCTTAAATCCGTTTCGGGCCGTAAAGTCAATGCAGCCATAAACAATGGCGGCGTGAACATCTCCCTAAAATCCACCAATGGCAACATCTACCTAAGAAAGCAATAATTGAATTCATCATCTTAAAAACGAATCCTCATGAAAAATGTAATGACCCTAGTATTGATGGGCCTCCTGTGTCTGTCCCTCAATGCGCAGAAAATCATTGAGAAAAACATTTCCTACACCAATCAATTCATAGAATTGGATGTGAAGTTTGCCTATAAAATCGAAGTCAAGACTTGGGAAAAGTCCTCGGTGTATTTTAAGGCGGACATCACTACGGAAGACGGAAAATATTTGGATAAATATAAATTGGACATTGATGAGAGTAACAGTTCCATTACCATCACCTCCAACCCGCAGGATGTTTTTGATGCCTTTCATGACGAGTGGAACAAAAACCGCCCGGAAGGGGAACGGCGCTATTACCATACGCATGAGACCTATCGGTTCAACTATGTGCTCTACGTTCCCAAGAATGCCATTTTCAAAGTGAGCAGCATCAATGGCGATCTAAATGCCGACCTTATCGAGGGAGACTTTACCGCCGACCTTATCAATGGGAATATTGAAATTAAAAAATATGCTGGTGATATGAACCTGAAGACCATCAATGGTGAAATTGACCTAGTCATGAAAAACTCCCGTCTGGTGGCCGAAACCATCCATGGAAATATTTATGCCGATGAACATCTGGAACTGCAAGTGACGGACCGGCATGTAGGTCAAAAAGTGGAAGGCAAATTTGACAACGCCACCCATCGGCTTCGTTTGAACACCATCAATGGAAATATGTACTTAAGGCTTTAGGTCATGAAGATTTTCTATTTGGGATTGCTATGGATTGGCGGAACGGTCCTATCCTGTCAAAATCAAAATGAAACTGTGCCTCTTACCAATACCCGTGAGCAGGATTCCTTGGAGTTGATCCAGATGGTTGCGGACCGGGAAACGGCTATGATCCAAAAAGACATGGCCTTGGCCATGGGTAGGTTCACGGAGGATGCCACATGGATCAATTCGCAAGGGTATTATTTTGAAGGAAAAGAGGAGCTTGAAAAGTTTCATGGCATGATGATGGGCAATGACTCCTTGGCGTACTACTATGAAATAGGAAAACCCAAAATACGACTATTGGATTCCCAAAATGCGCTAGCCTATTATTCCTGGAAAATGTTCTGGCACAAAAAGGAAGTCCCTTCGGATACCACTTTTAAGGAGATTGGATTAATGACCTTGAACGCCCATAAAGAAAAAGAGGGTTGGAAATGGACCGCGGTGACCAATCAGCATACGCCATGGTTCTATCCGGAAATTACTCCCGTCACGGTGGACTGATCTCTTAAAATATCGGCGAGACAAACTTGTAGAGCAGCAAGGCCCAGCCCACAACCAAGAGTAATCCCCCGATTGGGGTTACAGGACCCAAAAAGCGAAGCTTTTCTCCTTTAGCGGCACTCAGGCAGAGTGCATAAATGCTTAAGGAAAACAAAAGGGTGCCAAAAATAAAGCAATTGCTAATGGCCGAATCCAAGGGCTGGTCAAAGCCCAGATTAAAGCCCAAAACCAATAGCACAATGGCATGGTACATTTGATATTTGACCCCTGTCTCAAAACTATGGAGTAGTTCAGGGGTCAATTTCTTTTTAAGGGCATGGGCGCCAAAGGCACCAAAAACAACTGCCAATAATCCATAGAGCGCGCCCATAAGCTGTGTGAGAAAAATGGTTTCCATTTTAGAACATTTTGGTTAGAGATCAATACTGATCTCATAATCTGAAGTAACCTTAAAGGCACACTCCTTGTATTTTGGGGGGCCGAAAGCTTTCATCTTAGCTTTGGAAAAGGCCACTTTCTCCTTTGGAATGCCCAACCAGTTGGTATCCAGTTTCCCGTTGGCGTTTTCATCATGGAAGACGGCCAATGCGTATTCTCCCATGGGCAAATCCTGTATCTCCAAGCTTACCACCCCTTCATGGGCAGGTGCCGTTTCGGTTTTAAGGACTTCATCAAACGATAAAAATGAATCATCTGAGTTGTACACCGCTACATTCACATGGCCTTTGGTGGAATCCACATTTTTAATGTGTACCGAAATCGTGTTTTGCGAAAAAAGGGATGCCGGGATTAACACGAACGCTAATAAAATCAGTTTCATAGTAAATTGGGACAATTATTGGGTTGCATACCCTGTACGATTAAAGAAATCATTTTGGTTCTTTGAGGTTGTCCATCAATTCTGATTGCAAAATAGTATATATTTTTTGGGTTTCCAGACTGTCCTGTAGGTTGAAATACATTTTCAGGGAATCATGGTGCACCAACCGGACTTTTTGCTGTCTCAGGTCATCCACAAACACATAGACCTTGGTCTGGGTAATGGAATCCTTGAACACTCCTTTCTCCTTTGCCATCCATGAAAAACCGGAAGAACGCTCCATTTCAGGCAATTTCTCCACCAACATGATGCTGTCCATATCGACAATTGGAATCTTCTGACGATAAATCCCTGAAAAAATACTGAACTCCCCCTCCTCGATTTTCTGCCAGTTCTTGTAATGAGCTACAAAGGCAAGGGTACAGGCCACCAAGGTAAGAACGATCAATATGTTCCAGAGCCAATGTCTTTTTTTACTACTCATTCTTTTTATCCGTTCTATACTTATCAAACCAAGCCACAATATGGGCCACTTTGGTCATGAGATTGCTTGGTTTTCCGGCAATGCCATGGCTTGCCCCGGGAACCTCGACTAAAACGGTCTCGATCTTGCGCAGTTTAAGCGCGTGATACAGTTGTTTGGCCTCACTGGGCGGTGTTCTTAAATCTTCCATCCCCACCATGACCATGGTAGGCGTCTGTACATTTCCAACGAGGGAAATGGGAGAAAATTTCCAGTAACCCTCAAAATTTTCCCAAGGCTGCCCCGGATATCGATGGTCGAAATAATAAAAATAATTGTCGGCAGTAAGGGTTTTACTAATCCAGTTCATCACGGGCTTAATCACCGCAGCGGCCTCAAAGCGATTGTTTTTGCCAATCATCCATGCCGACATAATTCCCCCGGCGCTTCCACCGGTCACAAACAGTTGGTCTTCGTGGGCAATTCCCTTTTGGATGCAATGATCTACACCATCCATCACATCATTATAATCCTCTCCAGGATAATTGTTGTACAGTAGATTCCCGAATTCCTCACCATAGCTGGTACTTCCTCTTGGGTTGGGATAAAAAACCACATAGCCGGCAGCCGCGAACAACTGCATTTCAGTAGAAAATCGGTCTCCATAATTAGCTATGGGTCCACCATGGTTCTCGACCATAAAAGGGTATTTCTTGTTTGGGTCGTAATTGGGAGGATACACCACCCATCCTTGAATATCCCGTCCATCCGCGGACGATTTGTACCAGACCCCTTCTACCCTTCCCAGCTCCCTGTAGTTGAGTAGGGCATCATTTAAACGGGTGACCCGGACAGGGTTCTTTGCCTTTGATCCCAGAATGGCCAAATCCGATGGATATTCTGGCCTAGTTTGGGTGTACGCAATGGTTCCGTTGTTGGAAACACTATATGATCCCCCGGAATAGGGTCGGCCCAAGGTAGTTCCACCAACATTGTCAACCAACTTGGTTATCTTTCCATTAAGGGAAATCAGACCAACCTTTCCATTTCCTTTATCGTCATAGTATACATAGACTCCATCTCCTTTGGCGTTCCATTGGATATCCGCAATAGATCGGTCGAAATCCTCTGCAACGACCCTTTTGTTATTGCCATCAATATCCATGATGTGCAATTTTCGGGTTTGATATGCTTGCACCTTATCTTCATACCCTACATAGGCAATGCTTTTTCCATCGGGAGATACTTGGGGATCATGGTCAGGGCCATCACGGTCGGTCAAGGCAGTTATCTCACCCGTTTCCACATTCACCAAATAGATTTCACTGTTTCGAAAACGGTACTCCCAATCGTCCACCCTATTGGCCGAAAAATAAATCGTTGACCCATCCTTTCCCCAGGACAGGTTACCCCTGTGATGCCAATCCCCAGAAGTAATCTGACGAGGAGCGCCTCCATTGGCGGGAATGGTAAAAATATGGTTGAAACCAGGTGCGATATAGCCTCTGCCATCCGCTTCATGGTAAACGCGATCCGTTATCCGAGGCGTATCTTGCCATTTGGCCCCTTTGGGTTTGGCTGGAATTTTGGCAATTACCGGAGGTGCTTGCGGCACATTCATGGAAAAGGCCAATTGTGTTCCGTCTGGCGACCAAGTCAGTGAACTGGGGCTAAAGGGCAATTGGGTAAGCTTCGCCACTCTTCCTGAAGCCACCCAATACATAAAGATCTCAGAACCCTCATCGGTGCTGCTTGCAAAAACAATACGGTCCCCACTGGGTGACCATCTAGGACTGCTTTCGTTCACTTCACGAGAAGTGAGTTTTTGGTTTTGGCTTCCATCGGCCTTGATCAACCAAAGGTTGCCCGTTTCGGCATCCTTCATAATGTCCAGGCCCATACGACGGTATACAACCCATTCCCCATCGGGAGAAATTTGCGGGTCGGATACATACTGAAGATCAAAGATATCGAGATAAGAAAAGCTTTGTTTTTGGGCTACGGTCACCTGAACAGCACATACCAAAAACAACAAACGGAAAAAAGTGTTCATCATGTTATTTTTTGAAGTTTTTAAAGATAACGCAATTCCTTGGAGAATTCAATGTGGCTACAGCCCTTGTTTTGGAATACGTATCTCTACAGTGGTCCCGGCCGATTTCCCTTGGTCATCAAAAAGATCCGTGTATTTGATTTCCGTTTCCAAGCCATACTTTTTAGCCAATAATGCTATCCGTTGTTGTGTCACCGAGATACCCCTAGATCGGGATTTTCCTTTTTTGTGGTCATTGATGCGTTTTGCGGCTTCCCGTCCAATCCCGTTATCGGTTATGGTACACTGAATGTGAGGCCCATTTTCTTGGATATCGATAGTCAGCTCTTTCTTTCCTTCCTTGGGCATAAGTCCATGTAAAATCGCATTTTCCACAAAGGGCTGTATGATCATACCAGGAATCTCATGGCTCTCAACATCAAGTTTTTCATCCACATGGATTTTGTATGAAAAGTTTTTCTCGAACCGAAGGGCCTCTAGTTCCAGATAGGTCTTGATCAGCTCCACCTCATCTTTCAAGACCATGTTTGTGTTGATGGAAGTTTCCAGTACCTGGCGGAGCATCTTGGAGAAAATGGATAGGTAATGCAACGCAGACTCTTTGTCATCTGTGTTGATCAGATACTGTATGGAACTTAATGAATTGAAAATAAAATGAGGGTTCATCTGGGCCCTGAGCATCCGTTTTTCCAATTGTAGGTTGATTTCCTCTATCTGTTCTTTCTGCTCAGTGATTACCCTGTTTTTAAACTCCAACACATTGGAATATCTGTGCCGTTCCTTATATTTTTGATAATATAGCAACCCTGCGATGAGCAGAAACAAGCTGGCCAAAAAAAGACTCCATTTCCAGCGGTTTTCCAACAAAACCCTCCCATTTAAAAATTCCACTTGCATGGCTTGGGTTTCCAATTGCTTGTCCTTTTCATGCACCTCCATCATTACCTGCTGGTTTTGATAGCTCTTGGTCTTGTTCTCATTAAAAATACTGTCCTGCCAAGAATTGTACTTTTTTAGGTGTTCCAATGAAGCTTCCAGATACCCTGCTTTTTCATACACGTCGGCTAGTAATTTCTCTGCCTCTGCTTTTTGATTGAAACTAGCCACAGAATCGGCAACTATCTTATTCCGTAGTGCCATGGTAACACTTTGCGTATGGTTACCTTGTTCTGATCGTATTTTGGATAAATATCGAAGCGCCGTGGATTGATTTTGAAGAAACCCCAACTCTTCGGCATCTTTCAAGGCCGATTTCAAAAATGATTCAGCCTTACTATATTCCTTTCGTTCATAATGAACTTGCCCTATATTGATTCGGGCCACAATGCTTTCTTTGGGCAAATCATAATTCTCCAAGGCCATTTTTAAATATTCCATGGCTTTGTTAAACTCTTTTTTCAACAAATAACCCTCTCCAATATTGTTCAGCGTAAGGGCCATTTTTTGTTTGTTATTTTGTGAACGATACCATCCCAAGGCTTTGTCATAATACTCCAAAGCCTTATCATGCTCTTCCATCATATTGGACAAAATCCCAAGATTTCCATAAATGTGGGCAAGCCCATTTTCATCCCCAATGGAATCATATAAAACCAATGCCTGGGTATAGTAAGAAATGCTGGTGGGGTATTCTCCCATGCGCTTGTAAACAATGCCCAGATTAATCAAGCTTGAGCCCTTATCATCCGCGTTATTGTTTTGTTGAGCCACCTGCAAGGCCTCTCTGAAATTAGAAATAGCCTCGGCATAATTGTCCTGCCTTCCGTAATTAATTCCCACGCCCAAAAGTGAAGTGCACAGCTTTTTTAAGTTGCCCAATGCCCTACCTAGCCCTATGGCTTCTTCAAAATAACTGGTCGATTTTTCAAGATCCATGCGCTGTAATCGTATGCCCATCTCGACCAAGGCATTCAAGTAAATGGTATCTTGCAAGGGCTTATGTTTTTCAAGAATCTGATAAAGACTATCCAACTCCTTATCTTTATCTTGAAAACCATGATCCTTTTGCGCAAATAAAAATGAGATTGAAAAGATGATGATCGATAAAAAAAATGTCCTCATTTTTTCAGTTGATTTGGTTAACGCATTTGCCGCAAGAATTTAATAATTTATTGGCTCATAACGACATGGACTCAAGCAATTTTCAGAAAAAAAATGTATTGATTACTGGCGCTTCCCGCGGAATTGGAAAAGCCACGGACCTTGCCTTTGCCCAAAATGGAGCCAATGTGGGCATCAATTTTAGGACCAATAAGGAAGAAGCCTTACGGACCTTAGCGGAATTACCCGGGGATGGGCATCATCTTTTTCAACAAGATATTTCCAAAAAAGAGGGAGCAAAAGCCCTTATTGACCATTTTGTAGAGAAATATAGCCAATTGGATGTATTGGTGAACAATGCCGGTATTTCCATTTTTCATGAGATAGACCAAGTGGATTTTGACCACTGGACCCATGCCTGGGAAAAAACCTTTGAAACCAATCTTTTTGCTGCGGCCAATCTCTGTTACTGGGCTGCCCAATCCATGATGAAATCGGGTGGGGGGCATATCGTGAATGTTTCCTCGCGGGGCGCCTTTAGGGGCGAACCCACCAAACCGGCCTATGGGGCTAGCAAGGCTGCTTTGAATGCCATGAGTCAATCTTTGGCCAAAAAACTGGCTCCCCACAATATTTTTGTTGGGGTAGTGGCCCCAGGATTCACGGAAACCGAAATGGCCGCCAAGACCCTTACCCCTGAAGAAAGGGAAAATTTACTGCGCGAATCCCCGTTCAAAAGAATGGCCCAGCCTAAAGAAGTGGCCCATGCCATTTTGTTTTTGGCATCGGAGGGCGCAGCTTACACATCGGGTACCATAATAGACGTTAACGGAGCCTCTTACCTTAGAAGTTGATCTCATGAAGACCGCCACCATTGCCCAATTAAAAAAGGAACTCCAATACAGACCACAGGACGAAGTGTTACAGCTCTGTCTCCGATTGGCCCGGTTCAAAAAAGAGAACAAAGAATTGCTCACCTATCTTTTGTTTGAGGCCCATGATGAAAGTGGTTATGTGGAATCTATCAAACTAGAGGTTGATGAATTGTTTGCTGAAATCAACACAAAAAGTTTTTTCTACATCAAAAAAAGTGTCCGGAAAATCCTTCGGACCATCAAAAAATACAGTCGCTATTCCAATAAAAAAGAGACCGAGGTTGAGCTCTTTCTCTATTTTTGCGAAAAACTGAACACATTCTCGCCTTCCATACATCATAATACAGCATTGCACAACTTGTACAATAGGCAGCTGGAATACATCAATAAAAAATTACCCGCCCTCCATGAAGATTTGCAGTATGACTATGGATTGATCTTGGAAGATTTGTAACCCCGTAAAGTTAATTCATAGGGAATCAAAAAGTTTCAGTAAATTGGAAGTCGACTAATGTTTATTTCCCTAACTGACACTATGAAAATGCAACCAACCTCTTTGCGTACATGGGCAATTTTTGCCCTATTTATTCCTTCACTTTTTATTCAAGCACAAAACATGGCCGTTGACACCAGCTTCTACAGTGGGTTCAAATGGCGAAACATTGGCCCTGATAGAGGGGGTAGATCGTTGGGATGCGCTGGAAGTCCCACCCGGCCCAACGAATATTATTTCGGCGCTACGGGAGGTGGCTTATGGAAAACCATCGATGGAGGAAACACTTGGTCCTGTGTTACCGATGGTCAAGTGACCAGCTCTTCTGTTGGGGCCGTGGCCGTTGCAGAGACCAATCCGGATGTGGTCTATATTGGCATGGGAGAAACCCAGTTAAGGGGAAGCATCACCCAAGGGGATGGCGTATACAAAACTACGGATGGTGGAAAAACATGGTCCCATTTGGGGCTATCCGAAACCCAGGCCATTTCCAGAATACGCATCCACCCTACCAACGAGAACATTGTCTACGTAGCCGCTTTAGGACATCCCTATGGAAACAATGAAGAACGCGGGGTTTTCAAAAGCACGGATGGAGGGGAAACTTGGAAAAAAGTATTATATGTAAGCGATAAGGCGGGAGCCGCCGACTTGATCATAGACAGAAACAACCCCAACACACTATATGCCAGCACATGGCAAGTGTATCGTAAAGCATGGAAAATGTGGGGCGGAGGCCCGGATTGCAAACTTTGGAAATCCACGGATGGTGGAGAGACTTGGACCGACCTTACCAAAAACCCCGGAATGCCCAAAGGTCCTATCGGTAAAATTGGGGTGACGGTTTCCCCTGTGGATTCCAATAGGGTCTGGGCCATTGTTGAGGCAAATGAAGGCGGTGTTTTTCGGTCTGATGATGCAGGAAAAACATGGGAACTTACCAACAATGAACGTAAGCTAAGGCAACGGGCTTTTTATTATTCGCGAATTTATGCCGACCCCAAGGACAAGAATGTGGTGTATGGGTTGAATGTCGATTTTTTTAAATCTACCGACAGCGGAAAGACATTCGACATTGAAATTGAAGTGCCCCATGGCGATAACCATGATCTATGGATAGACCCCAACAACCCCGAACGTATGATCAGTTCCAACGATGGTGGTGGCAATGTTAGCATCAATGGTGGAAAAACATGGACAGAACAAGATTTCCCTACCTCACAGTTTTATCATGTCATGGCCACTAGCGATGTCCCTTATCATGTGGTGGGCGCACAACAGGACAATAGCACTTTGGCCATGCCCAGTGATGGTTGGGATTTCAAGCAAGCACGGGGGCCAAACCATGGGTGGTTCTATGCTGTAGGCGGTGGTGAAAGTGGATGGATTACCCAAAGCCCTACGAATCCGGATATCTTTTATGCTGGAAGTCAAGGTGCCTTGCTTACGAGATATGATCGTAGCAACGGTCAGACCAGGGACATCCAAGTATATCCCCGATTCTTTTCCGGCGAACCTGCCAGTGAGCTTCCCGAGCGTTGGCAATGGACGTTCCCCATCATGTTTGCTCCCAAGGATTCCAATGTGATGTATACCTGCTCGCAACATGTCTGGAAAACCACCAATGATGGACAGACTTGGGAAAAAATCAGTCCAGATTTGACCTACGCAGACCCAGAAACCCTAGGAAAAACAGGAGGGGTTATAACTATGGATATGAATGGTCCTGAAATTTATGCCACAGTTTTTGCTTTAGCACCTTCCAACCATGACATTAATACCATTTGGGCAGGATCGGATGATGGAAAAATTCACATTACCCGCGATGGCGGAAAAAACTGGACGGATATCACACCTACTGAATTGCCCAAATATTCGAGAGTGAGTATCATTGATGAATCCATCCATAACCCAGGCACCCTTTATGTTGCCGCCAACCGATATCAAGTGGATGACCGTGAACCTTATGTCTTTAAAACACATGATTATGGAAAAACCTGGACCAAGATCATCAATGGCATTGCCCCCGGGCATTTTGCAAGAGCCATTCGCGAAGACCATCAAAAGGAGGGCTTGTTATTCCTGGCCACGGAACATGGGGTGTATTTTTCAATCAATGATGGGGCACAATGGCAATCGCTTCAATTGAATTTACCCGATACCCCAATCCGGGATTTAGTCATCAAGGACAACGATGTGGTTTTGGGATCCCATGGAAGAGGATTCTGGATTTTGGACGATATTCAACCTTTCCGTGAATACTCCAACGAATTAATCGCTAAAAAACAGGCACTTTTTAAGCCTACGGATGCCATTCGGGGAATTTATGATGCCAAGTTCCAATATTATCTGCAAGAAGAAGTGGATACGATCACTTTCGAAATCTTGGACAGCAATAATGCCTTAATCGATTCCTTTGGAGGAAACCAACCCAAATATGAGGAGAAGAAAAGTACTTCTTGGTGGGGAAGAAATGCCACTACAAAACCTACCACGGCCAAAGGTCTGAACAGTTTTACATGGAACCTCAGATATCCCGGCCCCACAACTTTTGATGGCATCATTATTTGGGGTGCCGCTGCGGATAGAGGACCTAAAGCTCCTCTGGGAGACTATACGGTTAGAATGAAAATTGGAGAGGAAGTGGTGCAAACGGCCTCATTCAAAATCACCATGGATCCCAACCTAAAAGGAATCACAGCAGAGGATTTACAAGAGCAGTTTCAATTGGCTTCCAAAATCACGCAAAAGGCCACTATGGCCAATGAAGCGGTTATACAAATCCGAAACATCAGAAAGCAACTTGATAGTCTGGGTAAAACCGTTTCCAGTAAAACATTCCAAAAACAATCCAAGGCATTTCTGGATGCTTTAACGGAGATTGAGGAAGATTTATATCAGGTAAAGAACCGTTCAGGGCAAGATCCCTTGAATTTCCCCATAAAATTAAATAATCGATTCAATGCCTTGCAGCGAAGCATCGAAACCGGGGATGCCAGGCCAACCGATGGGGCTTACCAAGTTTTTGATGAGCTTTCAAAAGAATTGGATGTTCATATGGCAAAACTGAACGAAACTGTAGAAAAGCAATTGCCAAAAATCAACGCAGCATTGCAAAAAAATGGGAAATCAACAATCAAATTCCCCTAGAACGAGAGGGCATGGACTTAAAATGAGATTAAGTCTAAATTAACAACGGGCAGTACATCAACCTTGTAAAAAGTCGTATTTTTAGGGCGCTTTATGTTACGGTTGTTTGCCATATCACTCTCTTCGCTCATTTTTATGCAGAGCATCAACCTCCACTTCAATGATTTGGTGGAGTTGGATGAACTTGTGGGACACTACCAGTTTCACAGTGATGAATATGGTGACAACTTTTTGATTTTTATCTCCAAACATTACGGGGCGCAGAAGACCACACACAGTCAACAGCATCAAGAAGAGCAGCAGGAGCATGAAAAACTTCCTTTTCAACATCAAACGCAGTGCTCCCAACTTTTGGTTTTTGTGGAAGACCACAAACCCATTCTGGAATCCCGCTCGGAAATCCCTGTTGCCCATTTGGATAATTTCCACTACCAAATGTCATACTCCACTATTTGGGGAGATGGCCCTTTTCAGCCTCCAAAACAGGCATAATTCATAGTCTCTCCAGCCACGCTGGACACTTTTTCGGAAGCTTTATCAAATCTATAACGCTATCTATTTCTATGAATCATGTTTTCAAACATCATAAACTTTAGCATTAAGAACAAATTCATTGTTCTGCTCTTTACTTTATTTATCATTGGTCTTGGATTGTTCTCTTTGTCCAAGATTCCCATAGGTGCCGTGCCTGACGTCACCAATAATCAAGTTCAGGTCATTACCACCTCAACCAGCCTTTCCACACAGGATATGGAACAGTTTATAACCTATCCTATTGAACTGGAAATGGCCAACCTTCCCGGGGTCAAGGAAATCCGTTCCATCTCAAAATTTGGTATCTCGGTGGTTACCATTGTTTTTGAGGATGATATGGGAACCTATCTCCCCAGACAATTGATTGCCGAAAAAATCATATCGGCCTCCAAACGAATCCCGGAGGGTTTTGGCACCCCGGAAATGGGGCCCATTACCACGGGTTTGGGTGAAATCTACCAATACACCTTGGATGTGGAGCCCGCCTATAAGGGTCAATATACCCCTACTCAATTGCGAACCATTCAGGATTGGGTTGTTAAGCGGCAGCTTTCCGGTATACCAGGCGTGGTGGAAGTAAATACTTGGGGAGGCTACCTCAAACAATATGAAGTGGCCATTGAAACCCAAAAGCTCAATGCGCTGAACATTTCAGCCAAGGAAGTCTTTAACGCCTTGGAAATGAACAACAGTGTTTCCGGTGGTGGGTATATCGAAAAGGTAAACCAAGCCTATTTTATCAGAGGGGAAGGCTTGGTTGAAAATTTGCGGGACATAGAAAATATTGTGGTGGCCCGGAGAAACAGCACTCCCATTTATGTTCGGGACATTGCCCAGGTAGGTTATGGAAGTGCTCCCCGTTTTGGAGCCATTACAGGCAACGGGGAAGGGGAAAAAGTTCTGGGCCAGATCATGATGCTAAAGGACGCCAACTCCAAAAAGGTCATTGACGCCGTGAAGGAAAGGGTTACGGAAATTTCAAAATCACTGCCCGAAGGGGTTTACATCAATCCTTTTTTGGATCGTAGCGAACTCATTGGACGAACCACCTTTACTGTGACCGAGAATCTGGTATTGGGCTGTTTGATTGTCATTTTTGTGGTGGTACTCCTCTTGGGCAATTGGCGTTCAGGATTGGTCGTAGCCTCTGTAATCCCTTTATGTCTGCTCTTTGCCCTCACTTTGATGTATGTTTTTGGGGTCGATGCCAACCTGCTGAGTTTGGGAGCAATAGATTTTGGAATCATTATAGACGGGGCCGTTATCATCGTGGAGTACATCGCCTTTCAAATTACGGCCAAGCACTCTGAACTGAATGCCCTTGACAAGGAACAAAGTCAGGCCGTTAAAGACGACATCACCCTAAAGGGTGCCTCCAAAATGATGAATTCCGCTGTTTTTGGGCAGCTTATCATTTTAATTGTTTTTATTCCCATACTGTCTTTGAGCGGGGTGGAAGGAAAAATGTTCAAACCCATGGCCATGACCTTCAGTTTTGCCCTTCTGGGTGCCATTATCTTGTGTTTTACCTATGTACCGGTTGCATCGGCCCTGTTTCTAAAGCCCAATAAAAATTCTGAAAAAGGAATTTCAGCCCGCTTGATACATTGGATCAACAAAAAATATGAGCCGATCATCCATTGGGCCATGGAAAGTAAAAAACTGGTGTTGTCCATCGCGACAGCCTTGCTCATTGGTGCCGTAATTTTATTTTCCAACATGGGAGGAGAATTTGTCCCCACCTTGGACGAAGGCGACTTTGTAATCCAGCCGGTACTCAAGACCGGAACTTCATTGGCGAAGACCGTGGAAACCACCACCAAAATGGAACAAATCCTTTTGGAGAATTTTCCAGAGGTAAAACAAGTGGTGAGCCGGATTGGGGCCGCAGAAGTACCTACAGATCCCATGTCCATGGAAGAAAGTGATGTGATCATTGTTCTAAAACCCAAATCGGAATGGGTTTCGGCCGAGTCCAAGGACGAATTGGCCGATAAGTTCAAAGAAGCCCTTTCGGTTCTACCGGGCATAGAGGTGGAGTTCACCCAACCTATAGAAATGCGTTTCAATGAGCTCATCACCGGGGTCAGGGCAGACATTGCCATCAAAATTTTTGGGGAAGACCTAGAAATACTTGCTGAAAAAGCCAATGAGGTAAGACAACTGATTGAACATGTGGAGGGAGCCTCAGACATCACTGTAGAAAAAGTGGAAGGCCTTCCGCAAATGAACGTTACCTATGATCGCGCCAAAGTGGCCCGACATGGCCTCAATATTGCCGATCTTAATGAAATGGTCTCCATGGGATTTGCCGGAAAGGTAGTGGGGAGTGTTTTTGAAGGGGAGCGGCAGTTTGATCTGGCAGTCCGATTAAATTCTGAAAACCGGAAAGACATTTCAAACTTAAAGAATTTGTATGTTGACATCCCTTCGGGAGGAAAGATTCCCCTCAGCGAATTGGCGGAAATCACCTATCAAAAAGGAGCTGCAAAAATCTCAAGGGATGATACCCGAAGACGTATCGTGGTGGGCATCAATGTTCGGAATCGCGACCTCCAATCCGTGGTAGACGATGTGCAGGAATTGGTGAATGCACACCTGAAACTTCCAGTAGGGTATACTATCACCTATGGTGGACAATTTGAAAACCTACAAAATGCCAAGGCCCGTTTGTTGATTGCCGTACCCATTGCCCTCTTGCTCATTTTTATCATGCTCTACTTTGCCTTTAAATCGGTAAAGGAAGCCTTACTGGTGTTTACCGCCATCCCACTTTCCGCCGTAGGTGGGGTTTTGCTCCTTTGGGTAAGGGACATGCCTTTCAGTATCTCGGCCGGGGTTGGCTTTATCGCACTTTTTGGTATTGCAGTGCTCAACGGGATTGTGCTCATTGAACATTTTAAAGAACTCAAGGGTTCGGATTTTGACTCCTTGGAAGATTTGATCAAGCAAGGGACCAAAGACCGATTGCGGGCCGTACTATTAACCGCATCTGCTGCAGCATTGGGCTTCTTGCCCATGGCCGTTTCCACCAATGCCGGGGCCGAGGTACAACGCCCCTTGGCCACTGTGGTCATTGGAGGATTGGTCACGGCCACCCTGTTGACTTTGGTGGTACTCCCTGTACTCTATGCTTATTCACATAATGTTCATTTTGGAAAAACCAGAAAAAGAAAAAAAATGTCCAAAAATACCTTATTGCTGATAGCTTTTTCCTTGCCCTTTCTTGGATTTTCACAAGTGCAATTGAGCTTGGAAGACCTCATGGCCCTTTCCTTGAAAAACAATAAAGGCATCCAGGCCAATGCGCTTCAGGTAGACAGGGCAGATGCCCTGAAGGGAACGGCGTTCCAGTTTGACAAGACCGAGGTGTATTATCAATATGATGAAAACAACCTGGCCCTGAACAATGAACCCTTAAAGGTATTTGGAGTACAGCAACAATTTGAGTTTCCGACCGTATATGGAGCCAAAAACAAACTCCAAAATGCCCAGTACGAAGTTCAGAAATCAGCGCTTGAAATCCGAAAAAAGGAACTGTTCAAATCGTTGAGTACTATGTATTACAAGTATCAAACCTTGTACCAAAAAGCATTGTTGTACAAAACCTTGGACAGCATCTACTCCCAGTTTTCCCACGCGGCAAACCGGCGATTTGAATTGGGTGAGACAAATTATTTGGAAAAGGTAACGGCCCAGGCCAAACTTCGTCAGATCACCAACACCTATTCCAAAATACAACAGGAACTGGGAACCACCTATACGGAGATTGTTAGCTTGGTACAGAGTAATGATACGCTGGACATCAAGATAGAGAAACCCGAAAAGCTTACCGTAGTCAACCCTGTGGGATTAATGGAAACGGAAACGGCCTTTTTGGAATCCCTTCAAAATAGAAGCAATGCTGAAAAGCGATTGGAGGAAAACCGACTGCTCCCCGACCTTAACCTGGAATATTTCCAAGGGACCAACAAAGGTCTGGGCACATCGCTCTACGGAATACAATTGGGTCTAAAAATCCCCATTCTTTTCTTTGGGCATAGCAGCAGGTTGAAATCTTCCAAAATCAATGCACAGATCACGGCATTGGAAAACCAGCAGGTTACCATTGCCGCCAACCAGACTTATCAAGGTCTATTGAATCAATTGGAACAACAATCCAAGGAACTGGTGTACTATGAAAATGAAGGGCAGCAACTTTCGGAGCAGATCATTAAAGCTGCCATGGGAAATTTTCAGAACGGGGAAATCGATTTCTTCCAGTACATCCAAAGCCTTGAAAACGCCTACGAGATCCAATTGAGCCATTTGGATGTCCTCAGCCAATACAATACAACCGTACTCGCCATTAATTATTTGACCATAACATTATAAAATCATGAAAAATATAAGCTTCATTTATGCCTCATTTTTAGCCCTGCTGATTGCAGGATGCGGCAATCAAAAAAGCACGGAGAATTCCAACGAAGAATCGACCGAAACCTCCACCGTCATCGTGACCCAAGAACAGTTCAACAACAGTGGGTTTGCCTTGGGGAACATGGAGAAACTGACATTTCCCAATATGGTGGAAACCTCGGGAATGATTGATGTCCCTCCCAGCAACAAGGCCATAATTACGGCATTTATGGGTGGTTTTGTAAAAAAGACCCCATTGCTGGTGGGTGACCGGGTAAAAAAGGGGCAACCTTTGATTACTTTGGAAAGTCAGGAGTTTGTAAAAATGCAACAGGAATATCTTGAGGTATTCAACCAACTTGATTTTTTAAAGGCCGAATACGACAGGAACAAGACGCTTTTTGAGGGAAAGATCGCTTCGCAAAAGAACTATTTGGAGGCCAAGAGCAATTATGAAACCTTCTTGGCCAAGAACGAAGGGCTTAGAAAGCAGTTGCAGATGCTCAATATTTCACCGAAAAATGTGGAACAACGCATCATTACCCCTGAAGCGACCATCTATTCCCCCATTGATGGGAGCATCACCAAAATGCACGTGTCAACAGGGAGTTATGTTTCCCCTTCCATGGAAATTATGGAAATTGTGGACAATGAGCATGTGCATTTGGAATTGACCGTTTTTGAAAAGGATATTTTGAAAGTGAAAAAAGGACAGGGAATCCAGTTTAAGATTCCTGAGGCTTCCGAAGAAACCTTTGGGGCAGAAGTATATTTGGTAGGGACTTCCATTGAGGATGCCCAACGAACCATTAAAGTCCATGGCCATCTGGAAAAAGAGGATGGTGGTTTTCTTCCCGGGATGTTCGTAGATGCCAAAATCATGACCGATACCACCAAAGCTTGGGGCCTACCTGAAGAAGCTGTTTTTAATGTGGAAGGCTCTTCCTATCTCCTAAAGTTGATATCGAAAGAAGGCGGAGACCTCCAATTTGAACGCGTTGGGGTTACCCTTGGCGATAGCTATGCGGGCCATGTGGAGATAACCTCCAAAGAAAAGCTCAATGATAACGACCAATTTTTGGTGAAAGGGGTCTATGACCTGTTCGGGAACTAGTTTTAACCCAACCCAACATCCAAAGTCATCATGATGATAAATCCGCCGATAAAGCCCATTGTGGCGATATCGGTGTATTTATCTTGTTGAGTCTCTGGGATAACCTCCTCGACCACCACAAAAATCATTGCCCCTGCAGCAAAAGAAAGTGCGTAGGGCAAAATGGGCTCAAAGGTCAAAACGGCCCAGGCACCCAAAACCCCTGCAATGGGTTCCACTATGGCAGAAGCCTGTCCGTACATCCAACTTTTCCATCGGCTAAGACCGTGTCTACGCAAGGGCATGGCCACCGCAAAACCTTCGGGGAAATTCTGTAACCCAATCCCCAAGGCCAGTGCAACCGCCCCTCCAATGGTTGCTCCATCAAACCCTGCGGCCACTCCACCAAAAAGTACCCCTACGGCCAAACCCTCTGGAATATTGTGCAAGGTTATGGCCAAGGTGAGCAAGGTGGTTCTGTGCCATGGGGTTTTTACTCCTTCGGCCTCGCTCATTTTAAAATTGATGTGTAGGTGCGGCAAAATTTTATCCAGACCAAAAATAAATGCGGCTCCAAGTAGAAACCCAACGGCAGCGGGAATCACCTTTACAAAACCTTCGCCTTGGCTCATCTCAATACCAGGCGCCAACAAACTCCAAAAACTGGCAGCAACCATGACCCCACCGGTAAATCCGAGCATTCCGTCCAATACGGCCCGGTTCGCGTTCTTAAAAAAGAAAACCAAGCCTGCTCCCAGAGCGGTCAATCCCCATGTGAACAATGTGGCATATAAGGCAGCCAAAATGGGGTCAATAGATTCAAAATAGGTAATTACTTGTTCCATTATTCGTTCTTTTTAACATAAAGATTGGATGCAATCTGATGTGAAATATGCAGTTCCCTGCCTTCCATGGCTATGTGCAAGGACTGGTCAAAATCTTCTATTTCCAAAACTTGGATGGTATGGCCCAAAGCGATTTTATTCTTGTCCAAAAACTTTAGAAAAGGTGCCGAAGAGTCCTTCACTCCCACACAAACTCCTTTGCCGCCAATGGGCATTTCACTTAAAAGCTGTTTATCCCGCACCATGAACTTACCATCTTTGCTTGGAATGGGGTCCCCATGGGGATCAAACTTTGGAAACTCCAACAGTTCATCAATCTTGTCTATGAGTTTTTCACTTTTGATATGCTCCAACTGCTCTGCCACTTCATGGACCTCATCCCAAGAAAAATCCAATTTCTTCACCAAAAAAACTTCCCACAGCCGATGTTTTCTAATGATGGAAAGTGCCGTTTTTGTGCCCTGATCCGTCAACGACACTCCTTGGTACTTTTTGTAGTTCACCAATCCTTTCTCCGCCAATTTTTTTGCCATATCGGTAACCGATGAGGGTTTGGTCTCCATCTGTTCGGCAATGGCGTTGGTGGTAATGGGGGTGGAATCACTCCCTCCCAAATGGAAAATAATTTTTAGATAGTTCTCTTCGGAACGGGTCATGAAAAAATATTTTTTCAAAAATACATTTTTATTTGTCAAAACCTATTTTTAGTTTTGTCTAAATTTAATTTTTTAGTAATTGAAATATTATTTTAACCATATCGTCTTCATCGCTTTTTTGGGATGCTTTACCAATTTGTTTCCCCAAGATGCTTCCATTTTGGGAAAGGTTACCGAAAACGGGGAACCTCTCCCTTTTGTGAACATCTTACTCAAAGGCACCCTAATCGGGAGCTCCACCAATGTAGACGGACAGTACCACCTTTCCAATATAACGGCCGGAGACTATGTTCTTACGGCCACTTCAATTGGTTATATTTCATACCAAACCACTCTTACAATAAGAGAGGGTGAATCCAAAACGGTAAATATTGCTTTGGAAGCTTCGGCACAGGCCTTGGATGAAACCGTGGTCACCGGCACCCTAAAACCCGTAAGTCGGCTGGAAAGTCCGGTTCCCGTGGAAGTCTATACGCCCACTTTCCTGAAAAAAAACCCAACGCCCAGTATTTTTGATGCACTACAAAACGTAAACGGGGTCCGTCCACAGATCAACTGTAACGTATGCAATACGGGCGACATCCATATCAATGGACTGGAAGGTCCCTACACTTTGGTCTTGATTGACGGCATGCCCATTGTGAGCGGTTTGGGAACTGTTTATGGCCTTACTGGTATCCCTAATTCCTTAATTGATCAGATAGAAATTGTAAAGGGTCCCGCCTCTTCCCTTTATGGTAGCGAAGCGGTAGGCGGATTGATCAACATCATCACCAAAAACGCCATCACGGCCCCCGAATTTTTTGCAGATGGTTTTGTGACTGGGTGGGGCGAATACAATCTGGATGTGGGCAGTAAAATTCAGGTAGGCAAAAAAGCCAATATGCTCCTTGGGATTAACTATTTTAATTATGATGTCCCCATAGACAACAACGGGGACAACTTTACCGATGTTACTCTCCAGGATAGGATTTCCATCTTTCAAAAATGGGATTTTGAGCGGGATAATTCCCGAATCTTTTCCATAGCCGGTCGTTTTTTTTACGAAGACCGATGGGGTGGTGAAATGCAATGGACACCTGAATTTAGAGGAGGAGATGAAATTTATGGCGAAAGTATCTATACCCGCCGATGGGAAATTTTGGGCAAATATCAGTTGCCCATCCCAGAGAAAATGTTGTTTTCCCTATCGTACAACGACCATAACCAGAACTCGGTGTATGGCGATACACAATATTTGGCGGACCAACGCATCGGTTTTGCACAGCTAACTTGGGACAAATCGTCCGGCAACCACGATTTTCTGTTTGGAAGTGCTGTCCGATACAACTATTATGACGACAACACTCCGGCAACTGCCGAAGCGGACAATATTTGGATTCCAAGCATTTTTGCCCAAGATGAGATAAAACTTGCCCCAAGACACTCTTTCTTGGCAGGGTTGCGCTATGATTATGACAAACGGCACGGCAATATTTTTACCCCCCGTGCTGCCTATAAATGGAAAATTTCGGACAATGATATTTTTCGGATCAATGCAGGAACCGGATTTCGAGTGGTGAACCTTTTTACCGAAGATCATGCCGCCTTGACTGGAGCACGGGAAGTAATCATCACCGAAGAACTTAAACCTGAGCGCTCCGTGAACGTCAACCTTAACTATTTGAAAAAAATCTACAGTGACAATGGCACTTTTGTCGGTATTGATGCCTCGGCGTTTTACACGCATTTTTCTAATATCATTCTACCCGATTATGACACCAACCCCAATCAAATCATCTATGACAATCTGGATGGAAAATCGGTTTCCAAAGGAATCAGTGCCAATTTGGACGTGGTATTTCCCAATGGCATTAAATTTTTATTGGGAGCCACATGGCAGGACGTCAGCAATACCGAAAATGGCATTACCCAACAACAGATCCTTACCGAGAGCATTACCGGTACCTGGAACCTTTCCTACACTTTTAGAATGCTGGATTTAAGCGTGGATTATACTGGAAACCTTTACGGACCCATGCGATTACCCCTTTTGGGTGATTTGGACCCCAGACAGGAATATTCCCCTACTTGGAGCATACAGAACATTCAATTTACCTATAAGGGATGGAATAATTTTGAGGTGTACGGCGGCATCAAAAACCTATTGGACTGGACCCCGAACAAAGGCAATCCTTTTATCATTGCCCGTACCAACGATCCTTTTGACAAAAATGTGACCTTTGATGCCAACGGCAACGCGGTGGCCACTCCGGACAACCCCTATGCCCTAACTTTTGACCCAAGCTATGTGTATGCCCCCAACCAAGGGATTCGTGGCTTCTTTGGCATTAGGTATACGGTTTTTTAGGGCAACCCGAAACAGCATCCGACCTTGGGCATCCGCAAGCCTTTGTTTTTTAATGCTTAAACCGAAAAAAAACATTATTTTTAAAAGTGTTGGAATACTGTAAAGCCAATAAAAAAGCCATGAAATTAAGTGCAGACCAAAAAAAGCAGGCCCACGATATGATGGAACTTTGGGAAGATGATGTCTTGGAACGTTATCCTGAAAATCCCAATAAATCCAAGGAAGAATTCAGAAATTACGATAATCCCGCCCGGGATACGGTAAAAGAATTCTATCGAATGAACCACACTTATCAAACCTATGATTTTGTGTTGGAAAAGGAGAAAGAGTTCCTTTCCTTAAATCGTAGGGAAATGAGTCTCTGGGATGCAGTTGAATATTTGAATACCCTAGTGGATGATTCGGATCCAGATATTGATTTGGACCAGACCCAGCATCTACTGCAAACCTCTGAGGCCATCCGTGCCGATGGCCAACCGGATTGGTTTGTCTTGACCGGATTCCTCCATGATCTGGGCAAAGTGTTATGCCTTTTTGGGGAACCCCAATGGGCTGTTGTAGGCGATACTTTCCCTGTAGGCTGTCAATTTTCAGACAAAATTGTATACCCCGATTTTTTTAAGGCCAACCCAGATTATACGAACGAACGCTATAATACCAAGCTTGGTGTTTATCAGGAAAATTGTGGTCTACGTAATGTCCATATGTCTTGGGGGCATGATGAGTACCTCTATCATATTATGAAAGATCATTTGCCCGAAGAAGGTCTTTATATGATCCGATACCATAGCTTTTATGCCCAGCATCGCGAACATGCTTATGACCATTTGATGGACAAGCACGACCATGCTATGTTTAAATGGGTGGACAAGTTCAATCCATATGATCTGTACACCAAGGCTCCCGTTAAGCCCAATGTGAAAGAACTCCGCCCCTATTATGAAGATTTGGCGGCCAAATACCTCCCGGACACACTTCGGTTTTAGCGGATGGTGCAATTCTTAAGCTTTTTTGTTTTTACAGCTTTTGTCGCAGCGTATTCCAGTTGGAAACTGAGAAAAGACCATCTTTCCACAAAGGATGGTTATTTTTTGGGTGGGCGCAGCTTGACTGGCGTTGTAATTGCCGGTTCGCTCTTGTTGACCAACATTTCAACAGAACATTTGGTGGGCATGAACGGGGATGCCTACAAACATGGGGCCATCATCATTGCGTGGGAGGTAACCTCGGCCTTGGCTTTGGTGGCCGCCGCCCTGTATTTTGCACCTCGCTACTTAAAGATGGGGCTGACCACCATTCCGGAATTCTTGGAAAAACGGTTTGATGGCCTGACCCGTACCATAATTGCCTTTTTATTGATTGTCTCCTTTGTCTCCACACTTTTACCTATTGTCCTGTATTCTGGTGCCATCAGTATCGAACGTATTTTTGATATTTCCAGCCTACTGGGCATCAGTCAAAATGCGGGACTATGGTTAACAGTGGTGACCGTAGGCTGTATTGGGGCAGTCTATGCCATTTTCGGAGGACTGAAGATGGTAGCTTATACTGATACCATCAATGGTTTTGGCCTTTTGGTTGCCGGGATCTCGATTCCCGTTTTAGCACTTTGGGGCATTGGTAATGGAAATATTTTGGAAGGGTTACGACTTGTTTTTGAAAAAGCACCTGAAAAATTCAATGTAATCAGTGATGAGGTTTCCGTAGGTCCCGGTGCACGAGATTCCATTATGCCGTTTGGGGTACTGTTTACCGGTTTGATCATTAACCAACTGTACTTCTGGACCATGCATCAATCCATTATTCAAAGGGCATTGGGTGCCGTAAGCTTAAAGGAAGCCCAAAAAGGGCTTTTGTACACAGGTTTGTTAAAAATCTTGGTGCCTTTGATCATTGTTCTCCCCGGAATCATTGCATTCTATTATTTTGATGACACTTTTTATGACAAAAAAGAATTGGTATACCCCAACTTGGTAAAACAAGTACTCCCATTTTGGATGACCGGGTTTTTTGTGGCCGTACTCATGGGTGCCATTTTAAGTACCTTCAATAGTGCTCTGAACAGTGCCGCTACCATTTTCAGTTTGGGCATCTACAAAAGATACATCAACAAAAATGCGCCGGAAAAACAATTGGTCCGTATTGGAAAGACCACTTCCGCCCTATTGGCTTTGTTCGCTATTGGCATTGCTCCCTTTATTGCCCATGCGCCGCGCGGACTCTACCAACTGCTGCAACAGCTCAATGGCATCTTTTTTATACCGATGGCCACCGTAATCTTGGCCGGGTTTTTCTTGCCAAAGGTATCTGCCATGGGCGCCAAAGCGGGGTTGTTGTTTGGTTTGTTGTTCTATATCACCACGAATTTTATTGCGCAGGTTGACCTACATTATGTGCATCTCTGGGGAATTGAATTTATCCTGAATGTTGGGGTAATGCTTTTGGTGTCCCGATGGTTCCCTAGAACCAATAATTTCAGTATAACAGATATTGGGATTGTGGATGTAACCGAATGGAAATATGCCAAGGGCTTCAGCTTGTTTTTGGTTCTCACCACCCTTGCTGTTTATGTACTTCTTGGAAATGTGAGCTAATGGACAGCGGAGTCAAAGAACAAAACTGAACCTCATTCTATATCTTTGAAATAGTTTCATTTATGAAATGACCCTACATGAATTCGGAGCAACTGATAAAAGAATGGTTCAATGCATGGGAAAAAGGAGATTTCCTCCATCTACCCATTTCCGATGATTTTAAGCACACCAGCCCTTTTGGAACCATTCATGGAAAAAAAGAATATCTCTCTTTGGTCAAAGAGAACAAGGATAAGTTTTTGGGGTATAGTTTTAAAATCCACGATGGGATCTACGATAAAAACAGCGCTTGTGTCCGATATACAGGAATCCAAGGGAATTTTCGGTTGGACGTAAGCGAATGGTATTATATTAAAAATGGAGTGATTTCCGAGATTGTGGCCTACTATCATATTGGGGACATTAGGAAAGACCGTGAACTTTCCAACACATAAAAAATGACTGACTTGCTTTCCGTATTTTTGGGCCATGTCCCAATATGACTACATCATCGTGGGTGCCGGAGCTGCCGGTATCTTGTTGGCCCACACCATGGGGAAGGATGCATTCTTTGCTTCCAAATCTATATTGGTATTGGATAAGGATGCCAAGAACGAAAACAATCGTACTTGGTGTTTTTGGGAAAAAGGCACAGGAGATTTTGATAATTTGCTCTATAAAACATGGGACACCATTCATGTAGCGGGAAAAAAGCTTACCCTATCAACCCCAATAGCCCCTTACACCTATAAAATGCTCCGGGGAATAGATTTTTACTCCAAATATGTTCCCGAAATAAAAAGCTGCCCCAATATTACTTGGATACAGGATGAAGTCACCCATCTTCAGAAAATTAAAAAAGGAGCTATTGTACATACAAAGGGGGACACTTTTTTGGGCAAAATGGTTTTTTCCAGTCTTGTGGATTGGGATTCCATTTCACAACAAGACAAATTTCCAGTATTGCAGCAACACTTTTTGGGATGGTTCATTAAAGCAGGACACCCTATTTTCAATCCGGAAGAAGCCACATTTATGGATTTTTCCGTTCCGCAAAAGGGCAACACCCGGTTTATGTACGTCCTACCCACATCAACCCATGAAGCTTTGGTGGAATATACCTTGTTCTCTGAACATCTTTTGGAGAAAAGCGAATATGAAGAAGCCATCAAAGAATATCTCCATGGAAAGTATGGCGTAACGGATTATTCCATTTCCCAAACGGAATTTGGCAGCATCCCCATGACGTGCTATCCGTTTCATCAACACAATTCAGATACCATTTTTCACGTAGGTATTGCCGGTGGATGGGCAAAGCCCAGCACTGGGTTCACATTCTACAATACAAGCAAGCAGGTCAAAGCTTTGGTGAACCATCTAAAGCAAGAAAAACCTTTAGGCACATTCCACAAAAAGACTCGGTTCCAGTTCTATGACTCGCTTCTCTTGGACATTCTTCATCGGGAAAATCATTTGGGACAATCCATATTTGAATCGCTGTTTGCCAAACGAAAAGCTTCCGTAATTCTAAAGTTTTTGGGCAATGAGACTCATCTTGGCGAGGAATTGCAAATTGTAACTGCCCCAAAACCGCGGCCATTTCTCAAAGCACTGTTCCGAAGAATTTTCTAGACAGTCCGTTCCATCAAAGCTTCCCCAAACTTCCGTAACACTTGTTTGTTGGCCTCTGCAATGGTCAATTGCCCTAAAACATCAAACGCTTTCTGGGTATGGGACTTGATTTCTTCCTTGGTCAAATCCACTGCTCCGCTTTCCGTAAAAATTGCTTTCACGGCTTCCACTTTGGTGGAAGGATTTTCAGGCTTTATGGAATATAGATGCATTAAGCCCTCCTTTCGCTGTTTTGGAGCCATTTGCAATGCTTTCAGGTACAGAAAGGTTTTCTTGTTTTCCATAATGTCTCCACCAACCTGCTTCCCAAAGGTTTTGGGATCGCCAAAAGCATCCAGATAATCGTCCTGTAGCTGAAAGGCAATACCTAGATTTCGTCCAAACTCGTAAATGATTTCGGCATCTTTATCAGATGCATTGGCAATAATGGCCCCCATCTTCATGGCTGCTGCCACCAAAACTGAAGTTTTGTACTCAATCATTTTAAGGTATTCCGGAATGGTGACATCGTCCCGGGTCTCAAAGTCCACATCATATTGTTGTCCTTCGCAAACTTCTATGGCCGTCTTGCTAAAAAGCGCCGTGAGTTTTTTAAATGTCTCGGGCGGATACCCTTCAAAAAATTGGTAGGCCAGAATCAACATGGCATCCCCAGAAAGTATTCCTGTATTGAGGTCCCACTTTTCATGTACTGTTGTTCTCCCCCTGCGTAGTGGGGCATCGTCCATAATATCATCATGGACCAAGGAAAAATTATGGAACATTTCTATGGCCAAGGCAGCATCCATTGCCTCATCAGGGTCTCCACCGAAAAGCTCGGCGGTCATCAAAGTAAGAATTGGTCGGAGGCGTTTCCCCCCCAAGTCCAAGATATATCGAATGGGTTCGTATAGATTTTTGGGTTCCGTATACTCAATTCTTGTTTTAAGATGGTCTAAGAACTTGACCTTGTATTGATCCATAAATTTGAAATCTCCCATGGTTTCAAAAATACGTGCAAAAAATCAAAAAATACCCAGCCTTTGAATCCTTTGATTTTAAAGTTTGTGTGGCCAACTCTTTGGGTCATGAAAAAAAATGCCGAAAAAAATGCAATAGATTTGAAATACTTCGTCTTTACAGACAAAGCAAGCAATCCGTTTTTTTAAATGGCCGGCAAAACTGAGAACCGCAACAACCTAAATACTTTTTTCAATGATGAATATCAATCATTGCGAATGTATGTGCAGTCCAAAATCCGAAATACTTCGGAACGGGATGCCGAGGATATTGTACAGGATGTGGCCTTACGGATTTATTCCCGGGCAGATGACCTGAACCCTATCAACAATATTGGAGGGTTTGTTTATAGCGCCATTCGCAATAGGATCATTGATATTATGCGTGGTAAAAAAGAACATACGTATTCCACCGAGGAAATTGATCGGCAGTGGCAGGATTTTGCAGAGGCTTTTTACGGGGATGCGGACAACTCCTATTCTCCTGAATTGGAAGACGAGTTAAAAAAAGCAGTAGCGGAGTTGAAGCCCGCTTACCGCGATATCATCATAGCCATTGACTTTGAAGGGTATACCTACAAAGAAATAGCGGATAGAACCGGCATTCCCACGGGGACACTCATGTCCAGAAGGCACCGGGCCATGTCCGTATTGTTGAACAATCTGGAAAAAATTAAAGAATCTAAAAGCATATAGTCATGGAGTATAAACAAGACATTGAAAAAAGAGTGGAAAAGAAAGTGGAGTACTATGTAAAAAAGGTACTAAAAGTAATCTCAATGATCATTTTGGGCATCATTTTTCTATTGCTGGCCAATTATGTGTTGATGTGGTTATGGAACTGGTTGATGCCTGAAATTTTTGGACTGTCCACCATAACCTATTGGCAAGCCCTGGGCATCTTTGTCCTCGCCAAACTTATTTTCGGCTTTGGTTTTGGTGACGATAAGGGAGGCAAAAAGTCCCACCGCAAGAAAAAACATGGCTTCTCCAAAAAAAGATGTGGTTCGCTCCGAAGCGATTTTGACAAATGGAAACACTATGACCAGTTCTGGAAAGAAGAGGGAGAAACTGCTTTTAAAGCATATGTGGAACGAATCAAAAACGAAAATCATGATACCCAGTAAAAAGAACTTTATCCAAGAACGTTACAAACGTCATTACAAATCCTTTTTCTGGACTTTAAGGTCCAAATCCTCAACTCAGTCCAAAAGAGATACCCTATTTCGTCAACACATAGTAGGTTGGTCCCATTAAAAACCAATCATTAAGCACTCGTTAAAAAAATGTAAAACCTTGGAAACTTTTTTTGTTTTTAAAGTTTCCATGCCTATTTTTGCCCCCATTATGAGGGAAAAGATTATACAGAAGGCGACGGAACTTTTCATAAATCTGGGGTTTAAGAGTGTAACGATGGATGATTTGGCCAACGAGATGGGGATATCCAAAAAAACCATTTACTCCCATTTCAGAAATAAAAACGAGCTGGTGGAAGCGACTACAATGACCATGTGCGATTTTATTACTTGTGGGATAGATGACATTGTTTGCTTGCAGAAAAACCCCATTGAAGAACTCTATGAGATCAAAAAATTTGTCATGGTCCATTTAAAGAACGAGAAATCATCTCCCTTGTACCAATTGCAAAAATATTATCCCAAGATACATGTATCCTTAAAGGAAAAACAATACGAGTCTATGCACGGTTGTGTGCTGGAAAATGTGAAGCGTGGAATGGAAATGGAAATCTACAGGAGCAACCTCAATGTGGAATTTGTATCTAGAATCTATTTTTCCGGGGTCATGAGCTTAAAGGATGAAAATCTGTTTCCCTCCCAGATTTTTTCAAAACCTGACGTCTTGGACCAGTATCTGGAATATCATCTAAGGGGCATCGTCACCCCCAAAGGACGAAAAATCTTAAACTCAATCATCAATTCAAACCAAGAATAAATGCGAACAACCTTAATCATTTTATTATTTATATCACCATGGCTTTCGTCTGCCCAGGATACCATCCCAAATTTCAGTCTGGACGGGGCCATTCAATATGCTCTGGAGCATAACTACAGTGCACTTAATGCCACTAGGGATTTGGACGATGCCCAAAAGCAGAAATGGGAGACCATAGCAGACGGACTACCCCAAATTTCGGGAGCGGTAAGCTATCAAAACCAATTGATACAGCCTGTATCCCAGATACCTGCCGAGTTTTTTGGCGGTGAGCCGGGAACTTTTCAAGAAGTAGTTTTTGGCCAGCCACAATCCATGTCGGCTTCGGCCACATTACGGCAACAAATCTTTGATGGCTCCTATATTGTGGGTGTACAAGCCACCAAAACCTTTTTGAATTACAGCCAAAACAATAAGGAAAAAACGGATTTGGATGTAATAAAGGCCGTAGTGGAAGCCTATGGCAATGTACTTTTGGCCAAGGAAAGTGTATTGATCTCGGAAAACAATAAGGCCACACTGGAGAAAAATCTCTACGAGACCAAACGGATTTTTGAGAATGGATTGGGCGATGAGGAAAGCGTTGATCAATTGCAGATTACCCTTTCATCTGTCGACAATCAATTGAAAAATGCCAAGCGATTGGAAACCATAACGCTACAAATGTTGAACCTGGTCTTGGGGCTGCCCATCGAAACCCCTACAGAATTGACGGAGAGCTTGGACGACCTTACCCAACAGCAAATAGATTTGGGCTTATTGGATACTGAGTTCAATATAGAGAACAATGTAGACTATAAATTGGCGCTCAACCTTAGCGAACAACGTTTTTTGGAGCTGAAACTCGCCAAGAGCAGAGCTCTTCCCACCTTAAACGCCTTTGTGAGCTATGGTGGAAATTCCTTCAGTGATCGATTCAACTTCTTGAGCAGTGGACAACCTTGGTTCGAGTCTTCCATCTTAGGCGTGGACCTCAACATTCCCATTTTCAGTTCTTTGAAAAGAAGTGCCAGTACCCAACGGGCCAAGATTGCGTTGGAAAAGGCAAAAACACAACAAACCGAAGCTGAGGAACAAATTCGACTTCAACTGGAAAATGCCAAAAGCAATTATATCCTTGCCATTGAGGAGTATGGCACCTCCAAACAAAACTTGGAATTGGCAGAACGTATTGAAAACAAAAACCAAATTAAATATTCAGAAGGTTTGGCCACCAGCTTTGAGCTAAGACAGGCGCAAACCCAATTATATACCAGTCAACAGGAATACTTGCAGTCCATGGTGAACGTGATCAACAAGAAAACCGAACTGGAAACCATCATAAATCAATAAACAAAAGAGAAAACCGTACCATCATGAAAAAAGCAATATATATAGCATTTACAGCAGCATCTTTGGCGTCTTGTGGAGGCAGCAGCAAAAACTCGGTGGAGAGCGTTATAGAAAGTAACAATCTTGAGGCCATCAGAGCCAAGCATACAGAAATTTCGCAGCAGCACAAGGCCTTGGAAATGGAGCTGAAGACCTTGGATTCTGCCATTGCACAATTGGATGACAATGCCAAGCTTCCATTGGTGACCACCTTTGAGGTAAAACCTGAGAAGTTTGACCATTATCTGGAACTACAAGGTGATGTGACCACCAAACAGAACGTCCTTATCTATCCAGAAATGGCCGGTACACTCTACCGGGTATACGTTAAGGAAGGACAAAAAGTAGCCAAGGGCCAGGTGTTGGCTTCCATTGACGATGGTGGACTTTCCAGCCAATTGGCACAGGCAAAGACACAAGCCGAACTTAGCAGGACCACTTTTGAACGCCAGAAAAGGCTTTGGGAGCAGAATATTGGTTCCGAAATCCAATATTTGCAGGCCAAAACCACCTACGAAGCACAACAAAGTGCCGTAAAGCAATTGGAAAGCCAAGTGGGCAAGTCTACCATACGTGCTCCTTTTGCAGGCATCATAGACGATGTAATCAAAGATCAAGGTACCGTGGTAAGCCCCGGACCAGGCTCAGAGGTGTTCCGAATCGTCAACCTTTCCAACATGTACATTAAGGTAGAAGTGCCCGAAAGCCACCTACCCAACGTTACCCCAGGAAAAGATGTTCGGGTGTATTTCCCTGTATTGGGAGATAGCGTAGTTACTAAAATCCGTCAGACCGGGAATTTCATCAACCCAAGCAACAGGTCTTTCACCGCTGAAATCCCTGTACCAAGCCATGATGGGAAAGTAAAGCCCAACTTGACCGCCAAAGTAATGATCAACGATTACACCAATGAGAATGCCATTCTCATCCCACAAAGTATTGTCTCTGAAAATGCCGATGGGGAGCAATATGTGTTCTTGGTGGACGCCGATTCCATATCATCCGACCCCGTTGCCAAAAAAGTGGTCATTGAAACGGGTAAGACGCAAGGTGATTATGTTGAGGTACTATCGGGTATCAATAGTGGTGATGGCATCATAGACGAAGGGGCCCGTAGTGTAAAAGAAGGGCAAAAAGTAAAAATTAAGAACAACATATAGCCAGCCAGTTATGAGCAAACAAAAGAAAAGCGTAGATAAGGAATTTAGGCTGTCCTCATGGGCTATCGATAATAAAACGACCATGTACGTGCTGATAGCCGTCATCCTTTTTCTTGGAGCATCGGCCTATTTCAGTATGCCTAGGGAAAGCTTTCCGGAGATCAAGGAAACCAAAATCTATATCAGTTCCCTATATCCAGGAAATACCGCAGAGGACATTGAAAAACTCATCACGGACCCTATTGAGGATGAGTTGAAGACCGTAAGCAATGTGGTGGAAATCACCTCAACCTCACAGGAAGATTATTCCATGATCATTGTGGAGTTTGATGAGAACATTTCCGTTGAAGGTGCCCTTCAGAAAGTGAAGGATGAAGTGGATTCAAAGACCGCGGGGGAAGATTGGCCTACATTCAACGGTGCCAAGGTAGAACCCAATGTGTTCGATTTGAGCATGTCTGAGGAAATCCCAATTCTCAACATCAATATTTCGGGTGATTATCCCGTGGACAAACTCAAGGAATATGGTGAGTATCTTGAAGACGAGATTGAAGGTCTGCTTGAAATAAAACAGGTGGATATTCGTGGTGCCCAGGAAAAAGAAGTGGAAGTAGCCGTAGACATCTATAAAATGATGGCCGCCAAAGTGAGCTTCAACGACATCATCAATACCATCAGCAATGAGAACATGACCACTTCGGCGGGCAACCTCATTACCAGTGGGCAGCGTAGGACCATCCGTATTGTGGGTGAGATAGACCGACCCAATGAACTGGAAAATTTTGTGGTAAAGTCTGAAAATGGCAACCCCATTTACCTAAGGGATATTGCCAAAGTCACCTTCAAGGAAGAGGACAAGACTACCTATGCCCGCGAGTATGGTGCCCCGGTAGTGATGCTGGACGTTAAAAAACGTGCTGGAAAAAACATGGTGGCCGCAGCTGAGCAAATCCAAGTAATCGTGGACGACGCCGTTAAAAATGTATTCCCACAGGATTTAAAAGTGACCATTGCCAATGATCAATCTTCCAAGACCATTGGTCAGGTAGATGATTTGGTGAACAATATCATCTTCGGTATCATCTTGGTAGTGACCGTTCTGATGTTCTTCTTGGGCTTCAAAAATGCTTTGTTCGTTGGTTTTGCCATCCCGATGTCCATGTTCATGTCCCTAATGATTTTGAACACCTTGGGCTATACCATGAACACCATGATCCTCTTTGGATTAATCATGGGATTGGGTATGCTGGTGGATAACGGTATTGTGGTTGTGGAAAACGTATATCGCCTTATGGACGAAGAAGGTATGTCTCGTATTAAAGCGGCCAAAAAAGGGATTGGAGAAATCGCATTCCCCATTATCATTTCCACATTAACTACCGTGGCGGCCTTTGTACCCCTCGGATTATGGCCCGGGGTTATGGGACAGTTTATGATTTATTTCCCCGTTACCCTATCCGTGGTATTGGGATCATCCCTCTTTGTAGCCATCTTCTTCAACTCCGTACTGGTGTCGCGGTACATGACTACAGAGGACAAGGAAATGCCACTCAAACAGATTATCCGTATTACATCTATCATATCCGTGATCGGACTTTTGATTATTCTGTTTGGAGGTACTTACAGGGCTTTGGGATCTTTGATGGTACTGACAGCAATCATGCTTTGGGTCTATAGACTCTTTTTGAGAAATTGGGCCAATGGATTCCAAAATAAGATTTTGCCCAGATGGGAACGATTCTATGAGCGGACTTTACGTTACACCTTATCAGGTAGAAAACCCATCTTTATTGCGGTAGGTACTTTCGTTCTTCTTTTGATTGCTTTTATGGGCTTTGGGGCCTCCGTGGGAAGCCAAAGGACCAAAGTGGAATTCTTCCCGGACAACACCCCCAACCAGATTATCGTATACATTGAGTATCCGGAAGGAACCGATATAAAAAAGACCAACACCATTACCAAGGATATTGAGCAACGGGTTTTTGATATTGTCAATGCTGACGCCTACACTCATGGCGATTACAATTTCTTGGTGGAAAGTGGGGTTTCCCAAGTGGGTGAAGGTGCAGGAAATCCTCAAACCGATGGAGGTTCTGCTGCCGAGATGCCCCACCGCGGTAAAATTACCGCTACCATGCGGGAATATAAGTTTAGGGAAGGTGCTGACAGTAATGATCTTTTAAGAAAAGTTCAGGAGGCCCTGAAAGATGTGTATCCGGGAGTAGCCATTTCTGTGGAGAAAGATGCTGTTGGTCCACCGGCAGGATATCCCATCAACATAGAATTGGAAGGGGATGATTATTCCGAATTGATCGTTGCCGCAGAGCAGATGCGAAATTTTATCAATGCAAGGAACATTCCTGGTATTGATGAGCTCAAAATCGATGTGAACAAATCCAAACCCTCCATGTTGGTTGCCGTGGATCGAAAAAAGGCTGGCGAATTGGGTGTAGCCACAGGACAAGTAGGACAACAGCTCCGTAACTCCATCTTTGGAGCCAAAGCTGGAATCTACAAGGAGGATGGTGAGGATTACGACATTTATGTCCGTTTCAATGAGGAAAACAGATACAACACCAGTGCCATCTTTAACCAACGCATCACATTTAGAGATCCTTCATCTGGACAGATAAAAGAGGTGCCCGTATCAGCGGTTGCCAAACAGGTGAACAGTACTGGTTTTAGTGCCATCAAACACCGGGACACCAGACGTGTGGTTACCGTGTATTCTGCCTTGGCTCCTGGTTTCACGGATGCTGGAGCCATCGTAGGCAAGATACAGGAAGAAATGAATGATTTTGAAGGCCTGCCTTCGGATATCAAGGTTGATTACACTGGTCAGATTGAGGAGCAGAACAAGCAAATGGCCTTTTTGATGGGTGCTTTCTTTACCGGTCTTGGTCTGATTTTCTTCATTTTGATCTTCCAGTTCAACTCGGTTTCCAAACCTGGTATCATCATGCTTGCCATTTTCTTGAGCTTGATCGGGGTATTTGGAGGTATCGTGGCCACAGGTAGTGCCTTTGTGATCATGATGACCATGATGGGTATCATCTCATTGGCGGGAATTGTGGTGAACAACGGTGTGGTACTTTTGGATTACACCCAACTCTTGATCGACAGGAAGAAAGTAGCCTTGGATTTGGATGAAGAAGATCTCTTGGCTCCCGAAGACTTTAAAGAAGCTGTGGTCAAAGGAGGTAAGGCAAGATTACGCCCTGTACTGCTAACGGCAATCACCACCATTTTGGGCTTGATTCCCTTGGCAACCGGGTTCAACATCAATTTCTTTACCCTGATGAGCGAGTTTAACCCACATATTTATTTTGGTGGGGACAACGTAATTTTTTGGGGACCCTTGGCCTGGACTGTGATTTATGGTCTCTTTGTGGCCACATTCTTGACACTGATAGTAGTTCCCATCCTGTTCACATTGGTATATAGACTCAAGTTAAGGATACAGAAAAACAAAATAAGAAGAGAGAAAAAGAAAAAGGAACAGTTGGATGTGGCCGCCTAAGGTCAAAAAAAAGCCCCTGCCAATGGCAGGGGCTTTTTAATTAAATCGTTTTACATTACTTGTCAATCGATACAATTTCCGATTGATTCCAGTTTTTTACACTGGCAATCCTATTGTCACTGAAATCTACTTCCCGTAACAAATCGCCTTCCCAAAAGAACCATTTACCAGCTCTTTCTCCATCGATGTACGTACCTGAGGCCATTTTCTTGCCTTCCGTGTTGTACATCAACCATTGACCGTGTAATTTTCCGTTTAGGTAATAGCCGGTCTGGGCTATTTCGCCGTTTTCGTGAAAATATGTTGCTTTTACCATTTTTCCCACTTTCTCAAAAGTCGGTTGGGTATCTTGCGGATACATATAAACCGAAAACATCAGCGCCATTAAAAATACTGCTTTCTTCATACTACATTGGGATTTAAAATCTTGAACTACTTGTACTAACGCTATAAATTTATTTAAATTTTACATTAAATAAAGATTTACATAACAATAAATTTACATTAAATTCATATTTAACTGAAATATAGATAGTTAACTTTTTTGTAAAATTGCATTTTATCCCGTTTATCGGTAAAAAAAGCACCCTTTTTGAATCAAACCTTTACGCTGGCCCATGATTGGATCGAGGTCAAAAGCTCTTTTATCAAAATCCTGTACCCATCATCAAGGAGAAAATCCATATATCTAGCAATAAATTTTGGCATTCCTATTAAATTTGCCGTCTCATAACAGACATTATGTATAGAAGTAATACCTGTGGTGCATTAAGGGCATCGCATATCGGTTCGGAAGTAGTTTTAAGTGGTTGGGTGCACAAGCTCCGTGACAAGGGCTTTGTAGTTTGGGTAGACCTCCGCGACCGCTATGGTATTACACAATTGGTGTTTGATGAAGACCGTACCCCAAAAGAGCTTTTGGAACAAGCCAGGGAATTGGGTCGCGAAACGGTGATTCAGGTCAAGGGAGAGGTTATTGAACGGGCCTCAAAAAACCCAAATATCCCAACTGGGGAAATCGAGGTATTGGTCAAGGAACTTACCATTCTCAACAAGTCCCTCTTGCCTCCCTTTACCATTGAGGATGAAACTGATGGTGGAGAGGATATCCGTATGAAATACCGCTACTTGGATATCCGAAGGAATCCGGTAAAGAACAAGCTTATTTTTAGGCATAAAGTGAGTATGGAGGTCCGAAAATACCTTTCAGAACAAGGATTTATCGACGTGGAAACCCCATATTTGATCAAGTCCACCCCTGAAGGGGCACGCGACTTTTTGGTTCCTAGCCGAATGAACGAGGGTCAGTTCTACGCCCTGCCACAGTCCCCACAGACGTTCAAGCAACTGCTGATGGTCGGTGGATTGGACAAGTATTTTCAGATTGTAAAATGCTTTAGGGATGAAGATCTACGGGCAGACAGGCAACCCGAATTCACCCAGATAGATTGCGAAATGGCCTTTGTGGAACAGGAGGACATCCTGAATACCTTTGAAGGCCTTACCAAACATTTGCTCAAGGAAATCAAAGGAGTGGAAATCGATGAATTTCCAAGAATGACCTTTGATGATGCCATGCGCCTGTATGGCAACGACAAGCCCGATATCCGTTTTGGAATTCAGTTTGGGGAGCTGAACGCCGTGGCCCAACATAAGGATTTTAATGTTTTTAACTCTGCCGAATTGGTTGTGGGCATCGCTGTCCCGGGAGCGGCGGAATACACCCGAAAGGAAATAGACGCCCTTATCGATTGGGTAAAACGACCCCAAGTAGGTGCCAAAGGCATGGTCTATGTAAAATGCAATGAGGATGGTTCGTACAAATCATCCGTGGATAAGTTTTATGACCAAGATGATTTGGCCCAATGGGCCAAAGTCACTGGTGCAAAACCGGGCGACCTTATTTGTGTTCTTTCCGGGAACACCAACGAAACCCGTGCACAGCTCAGCGCCCTTAGAATGGAGTTGGCTGAAAGGCTTGGTCTAAGAAAACCAGATGAGTTTGCCCCATTATGGGTTGTGGATTTTCCCTTGTTGGAACTGGATGAGGAAACTGGGACCTATCACGCCATGCACCACCCCTTTACTTCACCAAAACCCGGTCAATTGGAATTGTTGGATACCGACCCGGGAGTTGTCAAGGCCAATGCCTATGATTTGGTGTTGAACGGCAATGAAATTGGCGGTGGATCTATCCGTATCCACGATAAACAAGTACAGGCAACCATGTTCAAGCATCTAGGGTTTACTCCGGAAGAGGCCAAGGCCCAGTTCGGGTTTTTAATGGACGCCTTCCAATACGGCGCCCCTCCCCACGGTGGTATTGCCTTTGGTTTGGACCGATTGGTGGCTATTTTGGGTGGACAGGAGACCATTCGGGACTTTATTGCTTTCCCCAAAAACAATAGCGGTAGAGACGTTATGATCGATGCTCCTGCCAAAATTGACGAAGAGCAATTGAAAGAGCTGCATTTAAAATTAAATATGTAGATTTATTGAGTTTGTTGCAACCTCGCAGTCATTTCGAATCGATATATAAGTATATAAACGTTATTCCCTTCTTCGAAAATGAAAAAGCAGGTCAAATCTACATTTGGATTATGTCTGGTAGCTACAGCATTTACATTGGTGGTTTCTGGTTATTTGTATTATAGTTACAATTGCGCACCAACACCGAAGAAAAATGAGTACTCAAATTATGTTGGTTATATCAGTCAAAATACCGCATTGCTTAATGATGTCTATGAACTTTGTGGGGGGAAAAGAATCTACTATGTCTATAATGGGGCCTCTTATAGGGCTTACAATAAAAACAAAGGTTTTTTCAGAAAGAATATTCTCAAGGAATATGAAAATAAAGGATATGACGACTCTGGTTATCTGAACTTTAGATTTCTGGTAAACTGCGAAGGAAATCCTGGTTGGTTTGAAATCATACAGACTGACCTAACGCTCCAAGAAACAGAGTTGGATGAGGATATGGTCTCCCAATTGTTACAGTTAACGTCAGACCCCAGATACTGGAATATTCTCCTTATAGAAGACGAGCCAATAAATTATTATATGTACATCTCATATCGAATTGAAAATGGAACGATTACTGAAATCTTACCTTAGCATATTTTTTACATTTACGGCAATTATTTCCTGCAATGATATTGGTGATGACGTGAATCAGGCAGAAAGTCGAAAATTAGCAGAAAAGATTTTCAAGGATGGAGCAAATCTTTTTCAAGGATCACCAGAGAGTATGTCCCGTATTGAAGAGGCATTGGCTGTAGATCCCACATATGCAGAAGCATGGCGAGAACTCTCTGTGGCCTATCTAAAACGTGGTATGCCCCAAAAGTGGAAACCCTTAATGGACAAAGCCGTGCAGTATGACCCTGAAACATGGGTACCATGGAGAGGATATTTATACCTTTATTTCTATAGAGACTATAAAAAGGCCATTGAGGATTTCAATGCATCAGACTCTTTGACCGAATATTTGGACTATCCGCAAGGGCACAGTGTAGATTTTTGGAGGGGAATTGCCTATTTGGGTCTCAATGATCATTCAAATTCCATAAAATATTGGGATAAACATATACATAAAGAAACAGAAGACGCTGGGGAGGATTGGGTTGAGTTAGAAGCCTTTTTATACAGGGGCATTGCACACTATGAATCCGGCAATATGGTTAGTGCTTTGGAAGACTTTGATAAAATACTACATTATTTCAAGCATTCGGCTGATGCAAAATATTACAAAGCAAAAACCCTACAACAGCTGGGCAAAAATATAGAGGCACTTGGCTACGCTAAAAAAGCGATGATGGATTATAAAAAAGGATTTTATAATAATTATCACTATGTTGAACTACTTCGCCAAATTTATCCTCAAGATATTGAAATGCTAGTTACAGAACTTTCAAAAGATTAATAGTGCCAAGCCAGAGCAACATTCTGAAAAAATTCTTGAAATGGCGATACAGAAACATCTCCAACAAGACTTTTGTACACCTCATGAGTCTGGTGGTGGGTTTATTGGCCGGTTTAGTGGCCGTCACCTTGAAAAACTTTACCTATTTTATTGAGTCCCTCCTTAAAATGGGAATCGTCCCTTCACAAAACCAACTCTATTTTATCCTACCCACCATTGGGTTGACGTTTGTGTATCTCTACGTGAAATTTGTACACAAAAAGCCGATTCAACACGCGGTATCGTCTATTATTTTTTCCCTCTCCAAAAAAGGAGGCCTGCTGTCGACAAAGGACATCTACACTCCATTGATCACGGCGCCACTTACTGTTGGATTTGGGGGTTCGGTAGGGCTTTTGGGGCCGGCAGTAAAATCAGGTTCGGCCATAAGTTCCAACCTCAGCCGTTTGTTCCATATCGATGCCAAAACACGATCATTATTGGTGGCCTGTGCATCGGCGGGTGCCATTTCATCCATTTTCCAATCCCCCATTGCCGCCATCATCTTTGCAGTGGAAGTTTTTACCTTGGACTTTACCATGATGTCCATGCTCCCCCTACTTTTGGCATCAATTTCCGGAGTGCTCACCTCCTATTTCTTTTTGGGAAACGAAGTACTTTTTAGTTTTTCCCTTACAGAAGGATTCGAGTTAAAAGATACAGCATTTTATGTGCTATTGGGCGTGGGCACCGCCTTTGCTTCCATCTATTTTACCAAGATGTACTTTTCTATACTGACCTTTTTTAAACGGTTTAAAAGTCCAAAGTACAAGCTCTTGGTGGGCGGTATTGCGATTGGAATCATGCTTTATGCCATCCCTCCGCTCTACGGTGAAGGTTTCGGGTTCATCAACAATCTCTTGGATGGCGACCATTTAAAAGCCTTAGGGAAAACCCCGTTCGATGCTTATACAGACAACATTTGGGTAGTGATTGCCCTTCTGTTCGGTATTACTATTTTTAAGGCCATTGCCATGACGACCACCTTTGCTGCTGGAGGAGCTGGTGGAATTTTCATTCCCACCATGGTTATGGGCAGTGCCTTGGGAAATGTGGTGGCCAAGGTCATCAATAATCTGGGTTTTGGCTTTTCAGTTTCGGAAAGCAACTTTACACTTATTGGTATGGCAGGCCTGATTGCAGGAGTAATCCACGCGCCTTTGACTGCTATCTTCTTGATTGCTGAAATCACCGGAGGTTACGAGCTATTCGTTCCTTTGATGATTACCGCCTCCATCTCTTATCTTACCACCAAAAATGCATTGGACTATACCATTTACACCAAGGAATTGGCAAAAATTGGTGCTCTGCTATCACACAACAAAGACCAAATGGTGTTGGGTTTAATGGAAATGGACGATGTGATCGAGAAAAATTTTAAACCGGTACATCCAGAAATGTCTTTGGGCGAAATGCTCCACGAATCTGTCTCCAAATCCAAAAGGAACATTTTCCCAGTTCTGGACGATGACAAAAAATTAATGGGCATCATTGTTTTGGATGATATACGTCAATTTATGTTCGATACCGACCTTTACAATACGGTTTATGTTAAAAACTTGATGCATGCCCCACCAGAACATATCTTTTATGGAAAGGACACGATGAAACAGGTCATGAAAAAATTTCAGGATAGTGGAGCATGGAACCTGCCCGTTATAAAGGATGGCAAATACGAAGGGTTCATTTCAAAATCAAAATTATTGACGGCCTATCGCAGAAAACTCATCAACCATACCCAATGAAAATAAAACTAAAACATATTACCGTACTTTTTACTCTACTCTCATTGGGCTCCATCATATATGGTTTTATGTTAGAGCAAGAACAGTCCCAAACCGCCCAAAAATTCATTGGTTTGGGCACTATAGGTCTTTTTTTGGTAGCAATGCCCCTTTTTCTGTATAAGGAAAGTAAGGGCAAAAACATGAAAGATTATATGCTCACCAAGGACAACATTAAAAAAATGCAGGATCAAGAGAAGAAAAAAGCTGGTAAAGAATAATTTTCCTAAGATTTAATGGTTATTTCACTTGATTAGCAATAAAATATCCTACATTCGTGTTTTAACATTTATTTTTTTTTAATGACCGGTACAGTAAAATTTTTTAATGGATCCAAAGGTTATGGGTTCATTACCAACGACGACACAGGAAAGGACATCTTTGTTCATGTAACAGCATTGAACGGGGTGGAATTGAACGAAGGCGACAAAGTAGAATACCAAGAAGAAGAAGGAAGAAAAGGAAGGGTTGCTGCACAAGTGCAGGTAATCGGATAACCATATTTTATTTTGAAAATTTTCGAAGCCCTGGCCAATGCCGGGGCTTTTACTTTAGTTCAGGTTTCTCTTTTGGATGAAGAATCGCTTTAAAAGTTCCGAAGCTTCGTTTTCCATGATTCCGGCAACCACTTCGGTTTTGGGATGCAAATGCCCTCCCATCACACTAAATCCCCGCTCTAAATCTGCCGCTCCATAAACAATCTTGGAAATTTGACTCCAATACAGCGCTCCAGCACACATTTGGCAAGGCTCCAAGGTTACATAAAGTGTACACCCATGCAAGTACTTACCTCCCAAAAAATTAGAAGCCGCGGTAATAGCCTGCATTTCGGCGTGGGCGGTAACATCCATTAATCGTTCAGTAAGGTTATGGGCACGCCCAATAATCCGATTATCAACTGTAATAACCGCTCCAACAGGAACTTCCCCTCTTTCGTAAGCAATTTCCGCCTCCTGAAGGGCTTTTTTCATAAAATAGGTGTCATCAAACGGATTTTCCACAATTTTTCTTGAAATATTTCATGAAATGGCTAAGCTAAGCATAAAATAATTATGCCTATTATAGGTATTTTTGTCTTTTATTCTTTGGAAACCTATTTAACACATATCGATTCCCCGGCAGATCTAAAAAAACTGCATTTGGATGAGCTGCCCAAACTCGCCCAAGAACTTCGGGAATTTATTATTGACATTGTCTCCACCAAGGAAGGACATCTAGGGGCCAGCTTGGGCGTAGTGGAGCTTACCATTGCCCTGCATTATGTTTTTGACACCCCTGTTGACAAACTCATCTGGGATGTGGGACATCAGGCCTATGGACATAAAATACTGACCGGCAGAAAGGAGATTTTTGAAACCAACAGACAACTTGGAGGTATAAGTGGCTTTCCCAAACGTAGTGAAAGTCCATATGATGATTTTGGCACTGGACACAGTTCCACTGCAATATCGGCCATTTTGGGAATGGCCATGGCATCAAAATTACTAGGGGAAGATTCCAGACAGCACATTGCGGTTGTGGGGGATGCATCCATAGCCAGTGGTATGGCCTTTGAGGGATTGAACCATCTTGGGGTCACCGATGTAAATGCCCTCATTATCCTAAATGACAACGCCATTGGAATAGACCCCAGCGTAGGTGCACTTAAAAAATACCTCACTAATGTGAAAGCCGGCACAGCCAAGGATGAGAATATTTTTGAATGTTTGAACCTAGACTATACCGGGCCTGTGGATGGACACGATGTAAAAGGTCTGGTAAACGAATTGCAACGACTGAAAAAAGTGAAGGGTCCAAAGCTACTTCATATAATAACCACCAAAGGAAAAGGTCTAAAAAAGGCCGAGGAAGACCAGGTGGTCTACCACGCCCCGGGAAAATTTGATAAAGTTACTGGGGAACGTCTCAAGAAATCCCAAGTGGCCCAACCCCCAAAATACCAAGATGTGTTTGGCCATACGCTTGTGGAGTTGGCCGAGAAAAACAATAAGATAGTGGGCATCACCCCTGCCATGCCAACAGGAAGTTCCTTAAAATATATGATGGAGAAAATGCCCCATCGTGCTTTTGATGTAGGCATTGCAGAACAACATGCCGTAACATTGGCTGCGGGAATGGCCACACAGGGACTCGTCCCATTTTGTAACATCTATTCCACTTTTTTACAACGAGCCTATGATCAGGTCATTCACGATGTGGCCCTACAAAATCTCCCTGTCATCTTTTGTTTGGACAGGGCAGGATTGGTAGGCCAAGATGGCCCAACCCATCACGGTGTGTTTGATTTGGCATATTTAAGGTGTATCCCCAACCTTACCCTATTTTCCCCGATGAACGAGATGGAACTACGGAACATTATGTACACCACCCAATTGGGCATTGATGGTCCCATTGCCATTAGATATCCAAGAGGCCAGGGCATTACTATTGACTGGAAGAACGAGTTTGAAGCTATCCCAATGGGAACAGGCCGTTGTCTCAAAGAAGGTTCAAAGATAGCTGTACTAACCTTGGGACACATAGGCAATGAAATACACCAAATTTTAAATCTGCTTACCCAACCAAATGCTATTGGTCATTATGATATGCGTTTTGCAAAGCCTTTGGATGAAAGGTTGCTCCGCACCATTTTTGAAAAGTACGATCATATCGTCACTCTTGAAGATGGTTGTGAGATGGGCGGGTTTGGTTCCGCAGTATTGGAATTTGCCAATGCGGAACAACTTGCAAAACCTGTTACAATTTTTGGTATTCCGGATAGGTTTGTTGCTCATGGAACAATTCCAGAGACGCATAAACTGGCTGGCATAGATTTTGAAACCGTTCTTTCTTTTATACAATCAACCTTAGACCAATGCGAATAATCTGTTTTTTAACCCTTTTCCTTATTGTTTCCTTTTCTGCGAACGCCCAAATCAATCGTTTAAAAGTTTTTGAACCAGACAGTACTGAAGCCGGCTTTAAAGTGGTTAGGATAAAGGATGTCAAACTCAAGTATCTCACACGTAGTGCAAGATTAACAGATCCAAGAACCGTATTAAACCGCGTAAGGCCTCTAAAAAAATGGTATAAAAGGTTTGAACCTCATTCTTTCTGGGCCAAAAAGAACCTGTTTGGACTCAATATCAACGAAGTTTCCTTTGTGAACTGGAACGCGGGTGGAGACAATTCAGTATCCGCCTTGGCCAGTGCCGATTTTGAGCGAAATTATAAATTCCGATACTTGAACTGGAAGAATGAGGTGAAATTACGATACGGCCTCAATGCCCAAGAAGGAAGAAAACTAAGAAAAACAGATGACCAAATACGTCTATCGTCCACCATTGGTTTCAGGAAAGATACCATTACCAACTGGTATTATTCGGTAAAGGCAAATTTTAACACCCAGTTCTCCAACGGTTTCAAATATCCAGACAGGGAAAATCCTATTTCGAGGTTTATGTCGCCGGGTTATCTCTTTCTCGGTATCGGTACCTCATATATCCCACAAGATGAAAAATTTAACCTATACATTTCTCCAGCAACCTTGAAATCTACCTTTGTTTTGGACGAAACCCTATCAAGTCAAGGTGCGTTTGGTGTGGAAGAGGGGGAGAATCTCTTTTTGGAACTTGGTTTCCTTATTACCAATACATGGGAAAAAGAAATCGTAAAAAATGTTATGATGAACCATCGCGTCAATCTGTATACGGACTATGTCCGAAGTTTTGGAAATGTGGATGTGGATTGGGAAATGAATTTCAACCTGAAGGTCAACGATTATGTCAACGCCAATATTGGCACCCACGTTATCTATGACGATGACATAAAATTTGATGAAGTGGTCGCTGAGGACGGTACAGTTACCGATCCCGGGGTTCCCAGAATACAGTTTAAGCAAATTCTGGGAGTAGGACTTAGATACGCCTTTTAAATTTTTCTCCCCGTTAGCTTATCATGGATGTGTACCGCGGCACTGTCCGATAAGCTAGCCACAAAACAACTGGTGTCCAATAAGATTTTATATAGGGAGGCATCTACTTTTCTGTAGTTTTCAGGCAGACTCTTAATGAGCAAAAGATCGTAATTATTGGCTTTGTTCTCCTTCTCACGAACAAGGGCGGTAGTATACATATCCAATAGGTCCGCAATGATTCGGTACCCCGCCAATTCTTTATCGATTACATGCTTGGATTGATAGATTTTCTCAACACTTAACTTTATGATATCATCTATCTGTGCCTTATACCTACCCTTATCCAATAAAGCGGAGCTAAAATTTCCTGTCAAGATATCTTCTTCGTTGTTCACAAAAACATCCACTGCATCCTTGATCAAAGTATTAATGGCCAAAGCCCTTAAATAACTTAACCGGTCACTGGAACTGGACATGGCACCATACTTTTTGGTGTTGATGTTGTCCTTCACCAATTTTATAAGATACTCCAAGGCATATTCCTCGGAAATCAAGCCTAAATTAATTCCATCTTCAAAGTCTATGATGGTGTAACAAATATCGTCCGCAGCTTCCACCAAATAGGTCAAGGGATGGCGAAAGTATCCCATATTGGGATTATGTGGATTGGGGACAAGGCCAATTTCATCCACTACTTCTTTAAAAAAGTCCCTTTCAGATTGAAAAAACCCGAACTTCTTGTCGGCAATATGTCTGGATGGTTTCTTGGGCAATGAGGCTTTAGGGTATTTCATAAATGCGCCCAAGGTGGCATAACTGAGTCGCAGTCCCCCAGGAACCCCATCCTTAGACTCGGTCAACAGTTTAAACCCATTGGCATTACCTTCAAAATCAATCAGATCTTGATACTCTACATCCGAAAGTTGCTCTTTGTACTTTCTTCCGTTGCCCTGTTCAAAATAATTTCCTATGGCTTTTTCACCACTATGCCCAAAAGGTGGATTACCTATATCATGCGCTAGTGCAGCCGCAGCCACTATGGCACCAAAATCATTGAAATGATATCCATGTACCTCTGACAAAAATGGATATTTGGACAAAATTTGTTGCCCAGCTATACGTCCCAAACTCCTTCCTACAACGGAAACCTCAAGACTATGCGTAAGTCGGGTGTGCACAAAATCCTTGTTGGATCCCACACTTATGGGCATGGGAATTACTTGGGTCTTGTCCTGTAGGCTTCGGAAAGCCGAGGAAAAAATAATCCGGTCGTAATCCACTTCAAACCCAAGGCGGGTCTCATTTTGTTCCTTCCGTAATCTTTTAGAGGTGTCACCGTGGCGCTTGAGCGAGAGTAGTTGTTCCCAGTTCATAGTAAACTATTGGTGCAATATACGCCGAACCATTGGTTTGCTCCAAGAAAAGCTTTGGACCAATACAGAAGACCGATTGACACAAAAGTTTAATGATTCCTTAATTTTTACATTACACTAAAGACATTCCATTGGAGCATTTTTGTCAGATTACAGCATTACAGCTAAGGTTTTCGTTACGGATATTAGTTTTTGTCGACTATTCTTCGAAATCCTAGGGCTACCTTTTCATTAAGGTAGCCTTTTTGTTTATACCCTATCTTTAATATAACATAGAGGAAACGTTAATTTAACATTACATACTGTTCTTTGCAGCGACAAAAACTAGTACTGTAATGAATTTCAAAAAGTTAGCCCTATTTGGGTCTTGCTTTCTCTTCCTATGTATCCATTTTTCCCATTCACAAGAGAATAATCCAGGTACCTTTGGCAAAGGACTTTTCAATATTGTTGGAAAGGACAGTACATGGAGTACCAAGATAGGGGCACGAATGCAGATGCTTGCCATTGCAAATTGGGATAACAATAAAACCCAAGGAGTGGGAAATCCTGAGCAAAACTTCTTGATAAGAAGAGCTCGATTGAAATTTGATGGGTTCGTATATACGCCAAAGCTCAGATATAAATTTGAGTTGGGGCTATCCAACAGGGACATCTCAGGAGGTTCTCAATTCACTCGCAATACACCTAGGTACATTTTTGATGCCGTTGTAAAATGGAACTTTTATGAGAATTTTGAACTCTGGTTTGGACAAACAAAGCTTCCTGGCAACATAGAGCGAGTTATATCCTCCGGCGATCTTCAACAAGTAGATCGGTCTCTTCTAAACAGTAGGTTCAATATTGATAGGGATATGGGTTTTCAACTAAGACACCAAATAACTATTGGCAGGCAAGCATTGATCAAGGAAAAATTTGCTCTTTCCCAGGGGGAGGGAAGAAATGTTACCGAAGGTAACCTAGGAGGGCATCAGTATACTTCGCGTCTCGAATTTCTTCCTTTTGGAAAGTTCAAGTCTAAAGGTGATTATAAAGGCGCCGACCTAGAAAGGGAAGTCTCACCAAAACTCATGATAGGTGCCACATATGACATTAATAAAGATGCTGTAAAAACACGAAGTAACATGGGCACATATATGTTTACTGATACTGGGTTCCACAAAACTGACATTTCCACCTTCTTTGTTGATTTTATGTTCAAATACAGCGGATTCTCCTTAATGGGAGAATATGCGAACCGTGATGCAGACAAGCCCATTGCCCTAAACTCGGATGGTACGGAAACTGGGGATATTGTCCAAGTAGGCCGTGGACTAAACCTTCAGACTGGATATCTTTTCAGAAAAGATTGGGAAGTATCCGCAAGGTATACCAGCATTAAATTAAATGAGGGTATTACCGGAAAAAGTCCTGAGAAACAATACACTCTCGGACTATCAAAGTATATTGTTGGCCATAAACTAAAATTGCAAACAGATCTTAGTTATTTGACCGTTGACCAAGGAACTGATGAAATTATGTTCCGGCTACAGTTGGATGTACACCTGTAAAAGATAACCTTAACATAACCTAATCATAGGGCATTCTCTAGATATTTGAAAAATTTTTTGGACTTTTAATTACACTATGGACAGTATTTACTTTTTAATAATGGTTGCGTTGGCAGCCTTAGCTATAGCTGACCTTGTCGTTGGTGTCAGCAATGATGCTGTTAACTTTTTAAATTCCGCCATTGGATCAAAGGCGATTTCTTTTAGAACAATAATGATTGTGGCCAGTATTGGGATTGCCTGTGGGGCTATTTTCTCTAGTGGTCTTATGGAAGTTGCCCGTAAGGGAATTTTTAACCCAGGGGAATTTTATTTTGATGAAATCATGTTCATTTTTATGGCGGTGATGATCACGGACATTCTCCTGTTGGATTTTTTCAACACCTTGGGAATGCCCACATCTACCACAGTATCCATTGTATTTAACCTTTTGGGGGCCGCAGTGGCCATGGCTCTGATTAAAATTGGGGCACAAAACGGCAGTTTTACCGATGTCATCAACTACATTAATACTGACAAGGCCGTAGAAATTATTGTGGGGATTCTTTCCTCTGTTGTAATAGCCTTTACCATTGGTGCTTTTGTACAATGGATTTCAAGACTTTTGCTTTCCTATGACTTTCAGAAAAAACCAAAATGGACTGGAGCTATTTTTGGTGGTATTGCACTTTCAGCCATTACCTATTTTATTTTGATAAAGGGTATCAAGGGAACGCCTTTTGCCGATCAAACTTATGGGTTTATTGGAAGTATCACCATTAAGGATTTTCTTGAAACCAAGGTATATGAGGTAGTCTTGATAAATTTTGCTATTTGGGCAATTATCTCATATGTACTCATTCAGTTTGCCAAGACCAACATCTATAAATTAATTATTGGTGTGGGTACGTTTGCCTTGGCTTTGGCTTTTGCAGGAAATGACCTGGTTAACTTTATCGGTGTTCCTATTGCCGCTTGGCAATCTTATCAGGCTTGGATAGTTTCTGGAGTTCCTGCATCAGAATTTAGTATGGAGGTTCTTTCCTCTAAAGTGGAAACCCCAACCCTTCTTTTGTTTCTTTCGGGTATGATCATGGTTGCCACACTTTGGTGGTCCAAAAAAGCTAGATACGTTGCCGACACCGAAATTAATCTTTCACGTGAAGGTGAGGCCAAGGAAAGATTTCAACCGAACTATTTATCCAGAAGTCTTGTGCGTTATTCCATTGCCGTATCAGATTGGGTAGCCTCGGCGGTACCACCATCAATAAGAAATTCGGTAGACAAAAGATTCAAGAAACCAGTTATAAATCTATCCAAGGATAAAGTGCTTCACCTCCCCGCATTTGATATGATTAGGGCTTCTGTGAACCTTATGGTCGCTGGAATTTTAATTTCAGTAGCAACATCATACAAGCTCCCACTTTCCACAACCTATGTGACCTTTATGGTGGCCATGGGAACCTCATTGGCAGACCGTGCATGGGGCGCTGAAAGTGCTGTATATAGGGTTGCTGGTGTACTTAATGTCATTGCTGGATGGTTCAGTACCGCCATCATTGCTTTTATAGCCTCAGGCACCATTCTGGCCCTTATTAGTTTTGGTAAAGGAGCTGCCATAGCCATTCTCCTATTCGCTGCCGTCCTTCTTTTAGTTAGAAATTACATTTCATACAACAAAAAGACCAAGGAAATAAAGGTTGAAGATCGTTTGAGAAGAGCAGAAAGCAGGTCTATACAAGGCGTAATTGAAGAAAGTGCCGCCAATATTGCCAATGTAGTAAAACGCAGCAACAAGATCTATTCCAACTCTATCAATGGGCTTGCCAAACAGGATCTGAACTTTTTGAAAAAGAACAAAAAACAAAGCAGCAAGCTTGCCTTGGAAATCGAGGACTTAAGAGAGCACACCTTCTATTTCATCAAAAATTTGGAAGAAGCACACATAGGAGCCAGTAATTTCTATATCAATGCCATGGGCCATTTGACCGATATGTCCCAATCTCTGGAATATATCGGAAAGGTGAGTTTTAACCACGTATACAACAATCATAAAAAATTAAAATACAACCAGATAAAGGAACTAAAGGAGATTGATCAGAAACTGGAGGAAATATTTGATAAGACACAAATCGCTTTTGAAAAGAAATCTTTTGATCAAATTGACGCTATTTTAGACTCCAAACAGGAACTTTACGATTTGGTTCTACAAAAAATAGATCGGCAGGTCTCAAGAACAAGAACCGAAGAATCCAGCCCAAAGAATACAACCTTGTATTTCTCCTTGTTGTTGGAGACCCGGGATTTAATGACCGCAATGATGGACCTTTTGGAACAATATTATCAAGAATATGATAGTTCCGTTCCTCCTGCAAAGATTGAGCAAGAAAAATAAGAATCCTTACAAATTTCATCCATATGAGTTATCTTGTATGGATGAATTTTTCTTTTGCTATGATCAAACCACTTTTATATCCATTAGCGATTGTATTGTTTATGGTTTCGGTGGGATATTCCCAAGATCCCCGTAATGCCTCGGAAGTACTTCAAAAAGCTATAAAGTTTCACGATCCAAATAACAAATGGAGCTATTTTGATACTTCTTTTAAGGTCGTTATGGAAACTCCCAATGCACCAAAACGCACCAGTACCATAACTGCTGATTTTGTGAACCAACAGTTTGTATTGGCAGTAGAGCAGGGTGGAAATGCCTATACCTACAACATGAGTAAGGGAGATTGCTCCATTACCCTTAATGGAAATACTGAATTTACCGAAGCTGATGCAAAAAAATTTAGGCTGTCCTGCGATCGGGGCAAGACCATGAAGGATTACTACACCTACCTCTATGGCCTTCCCATGAAGCTGAAGGACCCTGGCACCCTACTAGACCAAAAAGTGGAAGTCCAGAAGTTTAAGGGGAAAGAATATCTTGTATTGAAGGTACGCTACGATGAAAATGTAGGCAGCGATACTTGGTATTTTTACTTCGACCCAAAGACTTATGCCATGGAAGTGTACCAATTCTACCATGATGAGAGCAAAAATGATGGGGAATACATCCTTTTGGATGGATTGGAAGACATCAACGGCATTAAAATGCCCAAAACCCGTGCGTGGTACATGAACAAAGACAACAAGTATCTGGGCACGGATATTCTTTTCAAGAATTAGTGAACCAATTAACCTTCTAACGGTAAAAGTTCATCTCATCCATATACTTCCAAACAGCACTTGGAAGCAATGGTCTTACATTCTTCCCATTTTTATGTTCCCTACGGATGAATGTGGAAGAAATTTCCATTATTGGTGCATCTACCCTATTTATCTTGGGGTGGCCTACAAACTTGTGTTCAATTTCTCCTTCCGAAATTCTGGGATACACATAAAGTGAATAATGCTCCAATATGGTTTCGTAGTTTTTCCACTTGTGGAAGCTTTTTAGATTGTCTTCTCCCATAATAAGTGAAAATTGATACGCTTTCCCATATTCCTCTCCCAAATGCGCCAGGGTATTGATGGTATAATTGGGCTGGGGCAAATCAAATTCTATTTTACTGGGTTTTAGCTTTGGATAATTTTCAACCGCCTCATATACCATTTGGTATCTGTGATGGTCATCCAATAAGGACATCTTGGTTTTAAAAGGGCTTTGGGGAGTGATCACAAACCAAACCTCATCCAAGTCTGAAAATTCCACAAGGTGGTTCGCAATGATCAAATGACCTATATGAATAGGATTGAATGTGCCAAAGAAGAGCCCTACCTGCTTCATGAGCTACTCATCTTTAACATCGGATACCTTGGCGCCCACATATTCCGCCACCAATTTATGGGCTTCTTTGAGTGCGGTGTCCAAATCGTAATTCTTGATGATTTTGTCAAATTGCGGGGCTGTTGCCAGTTCAACGGAAGCTTTGGCTACCCGCATATTGATTTTATCCTCACTCTCCGTGCTTCGTTTTTTCAACCTAATCTTAAGTTCATCCACACTGGGTGGTTTCACAAAAACGGCCAATGTCTGTTCAGGGAATTTCTTTTTGATACGAAGTCCCCCGACCACATCAATATCAAAAATAACATTCTTCCCTTCGGCCCATAAGCGCTCCACCTCACTTTTCAGGGTGCCGTAAAAATTATCCCGGTACACTTCTTCCCACTCCAAAAAATCACCTTCTTTTATATGTCTTTTGAATTCTGAAATGGACATGAAGTAATAATTCTCCCCATGTTTTTCCTTTCCCCGCCTTGGTCTGGAAGTAGCAGAAACCGAAAACGCCAAATTCAATTCGGGCTGTTCCAACAAATACTTAACAATGGTTGTTTTACCACTGCCCGATGGTGCCGAAAAAATAATAAGTTTCCCTCCTTTCGTCATAATACATTCAGCATTTGTTCCTTTATTTTTTCGAGTTCATCCTTCATCTGCACCACTATTTGTTGCATGGGCGCATAATTGGATTTGGAGCCAATGGTGTTGATCTCCCTGCCTATTTCTTGTGCTATGAACCCTAATTTTTTTCCATTGGAGTCGTCCGAATTAAGGGTTGTGTCAAAATAGTTCAAATGATTGTCCAACCGGACTTTCTCTTCAGTGATATCGTATTTTTCCAAGTAGTAGATAAGCTCCTGTTCAAAACGGTTGGCATCCACTTCCACTTTTAGATCGGATACGGCTCGTTCCAATCGTTCACGCACTGTGGCAATTCGTTCAGGATCCATGGACTTTACCTTATCCAATAAGCTTTTCAAATTTTCAATACGCTCCACAAAATCCTTTTCCAAAACCTTGCCTTCCTCATTTCTAAATCCTATGATCTTTGATAAGGCTTGGCCTATGGCCTCCTTTATGGCTTCGTACTCTTCAGGATCAATATCGTCCTTGTCCGTTTTTAAGGTGTCTGGCATTCTTAGTGCCAATTCCAAAAGCTTTATTTCATCTCCCGGGGCAATCTGTGCCAACTGCTCCATATAATTCCTTACCACGCCTTGGTTCACCTCTGCAGTGGTTTCCTCTCCCGTAATTTCCACATAAAGGCCCAAATCCACCTTTCCCCTCACTAAAGCATCTGCTATCATTTTTCTTAGCTCGAGTTCCTTCTCCCTGTAGGTTTGAGGAATCCGTGCATTGATGTCCAAGCTTTTGCTGTTAAGTGACTTTAGCTCTACGGTGATTTTTTTTGATGGAAGTTGCACAACGTGCTTTCCAAAGCCGGTCATGGATTGAATCATAAAAAGCGATAAATTTTGCCAAAGGTAACCAAAATAGATATTGGCCTCTTAAACATGTTATTTGACCAGTAACGTGAGACCTACCTAATCCAGCTCCCGTACCCAGATGTTTCTGTAACTCACCCTACTATTGTCTTGGTGGTCCTGCAACATAAGCGGTCCTTTTCCATGGGGAGGATTCTTGGGCCAGCCAATGTAGGGTGTAGTACCCTTGATTTCTGCATGATCTTGGACCAATATCCCATTGTGGATGACCGTAAGTGTCCCCGACTTGGTTTTTTGCCCTTTTTCAAACTCGGGGGCATGGTAAATGATGTCGTATACATTCCACTCCCCTGTCGGAACAGAGGCCATAGCCAAAGGCACATGTTGTTTATAAATAGACCCAACTTGTCCATTCACGTAGGTAGTATTGTCGTTGTTGTCCAATACTTGTACTTCATACAATCCCGACAAAAAGATTCCGCTATTGGCACGACTCTGCCCTTTACCATTTACTTGGGCAGGGGATTTCCATTCAATGTGCAGTTGGACGCTCCCAAAATTCTGTTTGGTCTGGATGTTCCCTGTTTTATCCTTGACGGTCATGCTCCCATCTTTGTTCAATGTCCATTTTGCCGCTGTGCTATCCGTAGTACTGATCCATCCGTTAAAACTAGAGCCATCAAAAAGAACAATGGCATCACTCGGTGGTGCACCATCTTTTCCCGGCTTCACTTTTGGGGGAACAGGTTCATAAATCTCGGTCTCTTCAGGTTGGGTTGGTTCTTTCTCTTGGCAAAAGGCAATAGCTCCCGTAAAGACACAGAGGGCCAAAAGGGTATTCTTGTTTATCATCATTAAAGTTCCTTTATTTTGATATTTCTAAACGACACTATATTTCCGTGATCCTGTAAACCAATCTTTCCGGTTTGATAGGCCCCGAAACCTTCCCATCCATTAAACTTGGAGTTGGAGACCATTTCATCCCATTTCGGACCATGTACCGGGAACTCCACAACCTTTTTGCCATTTAAGACTACCTGTCCTTGATTGGTTTCATGATTGATGGTCAATTCCACTTGATTCCACTCTCCCGCAGGCTTAACAGCTTTTTCAGATGGGGCGATCATGTCGTAGAGCGCACCGGCTTGATGCGTGGTTCCATTTTTGGCATCGGGATGCCTTTCATCATCCAACACTTGAATTTCCGGACCTGTTGCGTAGGGCGCTCCAAATTTCCCATCTTCAAATACTCCATAGAAAATTCCACTGTTTCCACCTTCAGAAATTTTCCATTCCAAGGATAATACAAAGTTGGTGTAATCCTTGTCCGTAACAATGTCGTACACCTCCCCTTTCTTTCTTTCATTTGGTGGATAATAAACCATGGCCCCATCTTCCAGTTTCCAGGGTTCTCCTATCTCACCTCCGTTGTATACATGCCAACCGTCAAAAGAGGAACCATCAAACAAAACTGTCCATGTAGGTTCTTCCACAACCTGTTTCTCTTCTTTCGCAACTTCTTCAGTTGCATTTTCTTTGGCTTTTTCTTTGCAAGAGAATGCCGCTATAAGTACTGCCAATAAAGCTAATCGTTTCATAATCCTAGTATATTTTTAAGTTTGTTTGAATCTATTTCCGAACCTGCAAAATCATCAAAAGTCTTGGTCGTGGCCTCAATAATATGATCTTGAATAAACTTGGCCCCTTCACGAGCCCCTTGTTCAGGGCTTTTTATACAACACTCCCACTCCATGACGGCCCAAACATCACATCCGTATTGGGTCAATTTGGAGAATATGGTCTTAAAATCGATTTGTCCATCACCCAAAGAACGATATCTCCCGGCTCTATCTCCCCAATCATTGTAACCACCAAAAGCTCCTTTTTTTCCTGTTGGGTTAAACTCGGAATCCTTTACATGGAATGATTTAATAAATTCATGGTAATGGTCTATGTAGGCTATATAATCCAGTTGTTGCAAAACAAAATGACTTGGATCATAGAGAATATTGACTCTTTTATGATTGCCCGTAGCCTCCAAAAAGCGTTCAAAGGTATCTCCGTCATGCAAATCTTCTCCAGGGTGGATCTCATAGCACACATCCACACCTTCCTCATCGAAATGGTTCAATATGGGCATCCACCGTTTGGCAAGTTCCTCAAATCCCATTTCCACCAACCCTGCTGGTCTTTGCGGCCATGGGTGGGCTGTATGCCAAAGCAAAGCCCCGGAAAACGTGGCATGGGCTTTCAATCCCAACCTTCGACTGGCGGTTGCCGCCTTTTTAACGATCTCTATGGCCCACTGGGTACGCTCCTTTGGCTTGCCCTTAAGGGCATCGGGGGCAAAATTGTCGAACATGATGTCATACGCAGGATGCACCGCCACCAATTGTCCTTGTAAATGGGTGGACAATTCGGTAATTTCCAATCCGTATGAATTTATCTTTCCTTTAAGTTCATCGCAATAGTCCTGACTTTCGGCTGCCTTGTCCAAATCAATCAAAAAGGATTCCCAAGTAGGTATTTGAATCCCCTTGTATCCCAGTCCGGAAGCCCATTCGCAAAGACCATCCAAAGAATTGAATGGTGGCTGACTGTCCACAAATTGTGCTAAAAAAACAGCCGGTCCTTTAATTGTTTTCATTTAGGTTGAATTTTTGGAATTAATAAATCCACTCTACTTTTAGGATTTATCCTCTATATTTAAGAAAAAAATCATGGTATTCTTATTTCCCATGAACAAAGACCTAAATATAGGGATTAGCCAACAATTAAAACAGAAGAAAAGTGAATGATCCCAAAGTTTATGATGCCATTGTTGTAGGAACAGGGGTAAGCGGTGGCTGGGCTGCCAAAGAACTATGCGAAAATGGTTTAAACACTTTGGTGTTGGAACGTGGCCCCATGGTAAAACATGTAGAGGACTACAAAACCATGAACGACGACCCATGGGATTATCCATTTAAGGGTGAACTAAGCCGTGCTGACAAAGAAAAGTACCACAAACAGCTACGGGTAGGGTGGGCTCCCAGAAATGATGTAAAACATTTCTTTGTGAACGATTTGGAACATCCCTACCAAGAAACCAAACGTTTTGATTGGATACGGGGCTATCAGGTAGGTGGCCGTTCCCTGATTTGGGGGCGACAAAGTTATCGGTGGAGCGACATTGATTTTGAGGCCAATAAAAAGGAAGGTATCGCGGTGGATTGGCCTGTTCGTTACAAAGACATAACACCTTGGTATGATAAGGTAGAGTCCTATATTGGCGTAAGTGGCCAAGCATTAGGGCTTAAGCAATTGCCCGATGGGAAATTTCAACCTCCAATGGAATTGAATTGCGCGGAAAAAGAACTGCAACAAGCTTTGGCTACCAATTTTGAGGATGGTAGATTGTTGACCATTGGCAGAGTGGCCCACATTACAGAAAAAACAGCGGAATTTGAAGGTCGCGGACCTTGTCAATATAGAAACCGATGCTGGAGGGGATGTCCCTTTGGAGGCTATTTTAGTAGCAACTCCTCTACCCTTCCCGCTGCGGAACGGACCGGAAACATGACTCTAAGACCCAATTCAATTGTGCATGAAGTCATTTATGATGAGCAACAAAAAAAGGCCACTGGGGTCAGGGTCATCGATACTGTAACCCATGAGAAAATAGAGTTCAAAGCAAATATTGTGTTTCTATGTGCATCCTCCATGGCATCCGTGGGCATCTTGTTGCAATCCAAATCAAAGGCATTCCCCAATGGAATGGGTAACAACCACGACCAATTGGGACGCAACATTATGGACCATCATTACCAATTGGGTGCGTCGGCAAAGGTCGATGGCCATTTGGACAAGTATTATAAAGGAAGACGTCCCAATGGTTTTTATATCCCAAGGTTTGTCAATCTGGATGAAAAAACGCAACGGAAGGACTTTTTGCGCGGATTTGGATACCAAGGTGGTGCCAATAGGACCAACTGGTCTGAAATGGTCGCGGAAATGGGTTATGGCAAGGCACTTAAGGAAGCCATTCTAAAACCTGGTGGTTGGGAAATTGGGATGACCGGCTTTGGGGAAATGTTGCCCCATCATGACAATCGGGTTACCTTGAGCAAGGATAAAAAGGACCAATGGGGATTGCCCCAATTGGATTTTGATGTGGAATTCAAGGACAACGAATACAAAATGCGCGAAGCCATACTTGAAGAGGCCGCTGCCATGTTGAAAGCGGCAGGTTTTAGGGATATCTCTACCTATGATAACGAAACAGGTCCCGGTCTGGGCATCCATGAAATGGGGGGTGCACGAATGGGTCATGACCCCAAAACCTCAGTATTGAACAAGAACAATCAATTACACGATGTGCCCAATGTTTATGTTACCGATGGTGCTTTTATGACCTCAGCGAGTTGCGTAAACCCTTCTTTAACATACATGGCGTTTACGGCCAGGGCCGCCAATCATGCTGCAAATCAATTTAAACAACATAAATTCTCTTAAAACCTGCTTATGGAAAATGCTTCAGCCCGAAATCTATGGGGCGATTTTTTGGACGCCCATTTGGAATTTGCTTCTGAGGATGCACCTAAAGTTATCCACTTTTGTGACAATGAAAAGGATGCCGACACCTGTGCTGAATTGGCATGCAAAGAAATCAAAAGAGCTACATCCCATTCTTTAAAAGGTCTACAGCTTCGGAATGAAAAACTGCCTAAAATCGGTGATTTTTATGTGGTGACCGATTGGAAAGGCAATGCAAAATGTGTGATTCGCACTACTTCCGTGAAGTTGTTGCCCTATTTCAGTATTCGTGAAGAGCATGCCAGACTGGAAGGCGAAGGCGACAAAAGTCTTGACTATTGGAAAAAGACGCATTGGGATTATTATTCACGGGAACTTGCAGCATTTGGTGCAGTCCCCAAAGAAAGTATGATCGTGGTATTCGAGCAATTTGAAATGCTCTATAAAAGATAATGGCCACCAAACGGCAGCCATTATATCTAATTTACTAGGCCGAAATATTAATCCATGTCCACCCAAATGTTACCTTGTTTGTGTGAAGCTACGGTATTTTCTATGAAATTTAGTCCACGAACACCATCGGTCATGGTTGGGAATTCTCCGCTATTGTATTCCTCACCACGTATGGCCCTTGCCACTCCCAAATATATATTGGCCATGGCATCAAAAATTCCCTCAGGGTGACCAGGAGGCAACTTGGTGCCATCCAATGAAAGTTTTGAATTATAGGCATGGCCAGGTTTTAATACCTGTAATGGTTCTGGGTCGTTTAGTTTATAGAGATAATTGGGATTTTCCTGCTCCCATCGCAAACCTCCCTTTTCCCCATAAATGGCAATAGTAAGGTTGTTCTCTTCCCCAGTGGCCACCTGACTTGCACGAACAAGGCCTTTTACATGTTCTCCCATACGGACCAACACGGTTCCGTCCACATCCATTTGGTTGTCAGCATACAAGTAGTTGAAATCACACAGCAGGGATTTTACCTGAAGTCCGGTGGTATACTCAATCATATTAAAGGCATGGACACCAATATCTCCCATACAAGAACTGATTCCCGCTTTTTTGGGATCCAAGCGCCATACGGTTGACCGTTTTTCCTTATCGTGTATGATGGGGTTGATCCAGCCTTGGTAATACTGCGCATCCACTTTGTGGATTTTTCCCAAGGCACCCTCTTTGATCATCTCCCGCATTTGGCGTACCATGGGGTAGCCTGTATAGGTATGCGTAACCGCAAAAACAGTCCCGGCCTTGGCCAAGGTTTCCTGAAGGATTATGGCTTCATCATAGGTGGTGGTCATGGGCTTTTCACAGATGACGTGAAAACCGTTTTCCAACAACTTTTTGGCCATGGGAAAATGCAAGAAGTTGGGCGTAAGGATGGAGCATACTTGAATACGTTCATCCTCTGGAAGCTTCAACTCCTCCTCCACCAACGTATCAAAATCTTTATAGATGCGGTTGGTAGGAATGTCTATTTCCTTGGCAAAATCCACACTGTCCTCAAAATTGGGGTTGAAGACCGCCCCCACAATTTCATAGTTATCATTGATGAAAGAAGCTACTCTGTGCAATACCCCAATAAGGGAATCACCTCCTCCTCCAAGTATTCCTAATCTAATTTTTTTTGGCATGTTTTGATTAATTTACTCTTTGTATTCTATTTTTTCATTCTTAAACAATAAGGCAAAGATAATTGCCACAGCAAAAGCAAAAATAGCAGGAAAGCGCCAGATACTTGCCCAATCATGGCTGTTTTCTGAAATAAGATAGTTGTCCGTTATCTGTCCAGCTATCCAGAACCCGATGAGCATCCCCACCCCATAGGTGGCCAAGGTAATCAACCCTTGGGCAGCACTCTTGTATTTTTCACCAGCTTTGCTGTCGGTATAGATCTGTCCCGAAACAAAGAAGAAATCGTAACAAATGCCGTGCAGTGCAATCCCCAAGAGGAGCATAAATGTCAAGCTTCCCGCATCTCCATAAGCAAACAGCAAATACCTAGCAGTCCAAGCCAACATCCCTGCGATTATGGTTTTCTTGAATCCAAATTTGGTGAAGAAATACGGCAAAAGGAGCATAAACAATACTTCTGAAGCTTGACCAATGGTCATCTTTCCGGTTGGGTTCTCCATTCCAATTTCAGACAAAAACGGATTGGCGTTTTGATAATAGAATGCCAATGGAATACAGATCAAAATCGATGAGATAAAGAAAACCAGGAAGTTTCTATCCTTTAAAAGTTTCAAGGCATCCAACCCCAACATGTCGGCAACCGATACTTTTTCGTCCTTGTTAACGCTTGGAGGGGTCTTGGGCAAAGTGAAACTAAAAAGCCCCAAAACGGCGGAAGCGATTCCTACCATCAAAAAGGTATTCTTCAGCATTCCTGCTTGAATACTTTCTGGGGAATCCCAAAAGAAAATATAACTAATGACCAATCCGGCAACGATCCATCCAATAGTCCCAAAAACGCGGATAGGCGAAAATTCCTTGGCTGGATCCTTCATTTGGCTGAAGGAAATGGAATTCACCAAGGCCAATGTGGGCATGTACAAAATCATATACCCCAGAATGTACGGATAAAATAACGCAAACTCATCGGCTTGATACATTTGGTACATCAGGAAGGCCCCAACCAAATGCAGCACTCCCAAGATTCGTTCAGCATTAAAGTATCTATCGGCAATCAAACCAATAATGAAAGGAGCAATGATGGCTCCCCACGATTGTGTTGAGAAAGCTTGGGCAATCTCTCCTCCGGTTGCATTTAAATTGTTCCCCAGAAAAGTTCCTAGGGTCACAAACCATCCGCCCCAAATAAAAAATTCGAGGAACATCATAAAGGACAGTTGGAATTTGGTTTTAAAACTCATTTTAGTCAGTTTAGTTTATCGTTTATAAAAAATATAGTCCAGAGGTTCAGGGGCTGTGCCAGATGCACGCAAATCCATCATAATCTGGCCCCTATGGTGGGTAGAATGGTTCACCACGTGGAAAAGGATGTCTTTAACGTCATTGGCAAAAGTCCTTCCCTCACTGTTTTCATATTCCACCCTCTTGTTAAGATCATCGGTATTGGTAATGATTTCAAAGGATGTCCTTTGGTTATCGTAATGGATGTCTTCCCAGTTTTGCACAGGTTGTTCCTGCCAAACCGTAAAGTCCGGTTGCTTTTCCAATATCCTTTGGTTCCAGATGTGATGTGCATTCAGGATATGGCTAAAAAGGCGAATACAATTTTCAGGGACTTGTTCCATGGAATGGAGCTGCCCTATCAGCTTTTTATTGCAGTAGAAATTGTAATCGAAGAGCTGTTGCAAGAATCCCTTCATACCTCTTTACCTTATAGTGAACGTCTAACGCAGTTTGTCCAACAATTCTTTTGTTGCCAAAATACCTGCTTCCTCACTTAGTTCATTGCCTTCATATTCTACACCCACATAGCCTGAGTAACCAGCTTCCTTAACTATTTTGATCATCTCGGCATAGTCTATGGCAGTTTCGTTCCCCTCTTCATCAAAATTATAGGATTTGGCACTCACGGCCTTGGCATAAGGCATAAGTTCACGCACTCCTTGATATTTGTCATACTCCTCCAGGCATTTGGATTCGTAATAATCCCCTGCTTCCCTTTTGATGCAAAAATTGCCAAAGTCAGGCAAAGTACCACAATTGTCCATATTCACCTGCTTCATAACATCTACAAGCATGGCTGCATTAGATGAGGGCCCTCCGTGGTTCTCCACAATAATGTTGATGTTCTTACCCTTGGCGTAGGTAGATAATTGGGTCAGTCCATCAACAGAAGCTTCTGTCCAGGCTTCTGGCTCCATAAGACCATTGAGGTTAACCCTAATGGAATGACAGCCCAAAGCGGCAGCGGCATCTACCCATTTATAATGATTTTCAACAGCTTCTTTTCGCTCTTTTTCATCGGCAGCGGCCAAATCCCCTTGGCCGTCAATCATGATGATCAGGTTTTCCAATCCATATTTTTCACTTTCGGCCTTACTCTTCTCCACGAATTTTTTCATGGCTTCTTCGGAGAAGTTGTCTTTCTCCAGTTCTGGATAATATAATCCACTCACATACTCCAATCCTTCAAACCCCCATTCTTTGGCCTTTTCAGCAAAACGATAGGGATCCATTCCTTCTTCACGTATCATTTTGTGCATGGACCATTGGGCCAAGGAAATCTTCAACACGCTTTCATCAGTTGTTGCCGTTACCTCTTCGGCCACATCCTGGCTATCCGTTTCTTCCTTTTTTTGGTTTTGTTTGCAGGAAAACATTCCCAACATCACAAGCATTACTACAGCCAAAGTGCCATTCTTGGCAAAAAAATGTCTCTTCATAAGATTCTTTAATAAAATTTCACATGGAATACAAAAACTACAACGTTATAGTAGCGAATTCTCAATAAACATAGGGTTTAAATGTAGAAAATTAATTTAATAATTAATACATTTAGGAAATAAACAATCCGAATAAATGAGTAAATTTTATTACAACCAGGAGCAGGACTCCTATGATGCCATTGTGGTAGGCACAGGCATCAGTGGTGGTTGGGCTGCCAAGGAGCTTTGTGAAAATGGACTCAAGACTTTGGTCTTGGAGCGTGGTCCCATGGTAAAACACCGTGAGGACTATCCCACAGCCAACAAAGACCCCTGGGATTTTCCCCACGCTGGGCAACCCACAAGAGAAGAACTAAAACAACAAGAGAAACAGGCCAGAACCGGTTATACAGTTAGAGCAGAATCCAGGCACTGGTTTGTCAATGATTTGATACACCCATACAATGAGGTCAAGCGTTTTGATTGGATGCGGGGGTATCACGTAGGAGGTCGTTCCATTATGTGGGGACGCCATAGTTACCGTTGGAGTGACATTGATTTTGCCGCAAACAAGAATGAAGGCATTGCCGTGGATTGGCCGGTACGCTACAAAGATATTGCCCCTTGGTATGATAAAGTTGAAAGTTATATCGGGGTTTCTGGTGAAAACCTAGGGCTGCCACAATTGCCCGATGGGCAATTTGAGCCGATGATGGAACTCAACTGCGTTGAAGACCACGTAAGAGGCAAAGTGGCAGAACATTTTGGAGGTCGTGTGATTACGGCCGGTAGGGTGGCCCACATTAACAGTGACAAAAAATTTGAAGGTGATGGCCGTGTACGCTGCCAGTTTAGAAACCGTTGTGTTCGCGGGTGTCCGTTTGGCGCTTATTTCAGCAGCGTTTCATCTACATTACCCGCAGCAGAAAGAACAGGGAACATGACCCTTAGGCCTGATTCCATTGTGCATGAAATCATTTATGACCCCAATACCAAAAAAGCAACTGGGGTCAAAGTCATAGATAGAGAAACCAAGGAAGAGTTCGAGTTCAAGGCCAAAGTTATTTTCCTTTGCGCCTCTGCCATTGCTTCCACATCTATTTTGATGCAATCCAAATCGGACAGGTTTGAAAATGGATTGGGCAACGACTCCGGTGAACTGGGACACAACATCATGGACCACCATTTCTTGGCTGGTGCCAGTGGAAAATTTGATGGATTCGAAGACAAATACTACAAAGGCAGAAAGCCCAATGGCATTTATATTCCAAGGTTCCGAAATCTTGGTGGCGATTCCAATATGAAGGATTTTGTTCGTGGATATGGGTACCAAGGTGGTGCCGGTCGTGGCAATTATGAAGAAATGATCGCCGAAGCTGCCTTTGGAAAAGAATACAAGGACGCTGTTCTATCCCCAGGCGGATGGAACATGGGTATGACCGCTTTTGGAGAGATTCTTCCCTATCACGACAACAAAATGACCTTGGATTATGACAAAAAGGATCCATGGGGATTGCCTACCGTGACATTTGATGCCGAGATCAAGGAAAACGAATTGAACATGCGTAAGGACATGACAGACCAAGCGGTTAAAATGCTTGAGAAAGCAGGAGCAAGGGACATTACACCCTATGACAATCCTTATGCCATAGGATTGGGCATCCATGAAATGGGTACCGCACGTATGGGTCGTGATCCAAAAACTTCCGTGGTCAATGGAAACAACCAAGTACACGCCTGTAAGAATGTTTATGTTACTGATGGAGCGTTTATGACCTCAGCTAGTTGTGTAAACCCATCATTGACTTATATGGCATTTACTGCAAGAGCGGCAAACCATGCTGTTCAAGAACTTAAAAAAGGAAATATATAATGGAAAGAAGATCCGCACTTAAGAATATGGGTATGGCTTTTGGCTATGCCGTTGCCACTCCCACCCTTTTAGGGTTGCTTCAAAGCTGTAAGGACAAAGCGGCCTATGCAGAATGGATTCCTTCCTTTTTGGGCAAGGAACAGGGCTATGCCTTGGCTCAAACCTTGGATGTCATTCTTCCTAAGACAGACACTCCCTCCGCCACGGAGATGAACGTACATGTCTTTATTGATGCATACTTGAACGAGGTTTTACCTGAGGAGCAGCAGGATTTTGTAAAACTGAAAATGGGCAATTTCTTTGACAAGGTCTTGGCCGATTCAGGAAAAGAATCCCTATTGGATATTGAGTCCGCTGATATAGAACCTGCTTTGCAGACCTATCTCAAAAAACGCACCGATGAGGAAGAGGAAGCCCACTTTGAAGCCATAAACAGCTATATGGATGCGATTAAACAGGGTGGAGAAGCCTCCTTGGATGAAGATATCGCTAGCTTTTCCTTTGCCAACGATTTAAGAAACTTGGCTACTTGGGCCTATAAATCTTCTGAATTTGTTGGTGAAGAAGTTTTGGCTTATTTACCCATACCTGGTGAATATATTGCCTGTGGAGATTTGAATACACTGACGGGAGGCAAGGCCTGGTCATTGTAAGTTTTGTTCTTTATACTGATAAAAACCTCCTAAACAGGAGGTTTTTTGTTTTTATCCCTGTACTTATTTCAAGTAAAAAAATACCTCGGAAGTTGTTCATGGTGGGGTGAACTTTTCCGAGGCATCTAATCAATAAACACTATCACATGTACTGTTTGAGTACAGTACAGACTATGATCCACACATTAAGCAGTCATCATCTGCTTGACCTGCTTTGGCGCGTGCAATCATTTCTTTCATTTCTTCCGGTGTAAGGGGCTGTATATCTACTTCCTGCTGATCCACAGATGTGGCCTCTACCTTGATAGTTTCTGCAGATACCGATTTGGCTTCCACTTCGGCCACAACACTGACAGGAGCCTCCTTTTTCTTGGTGTTATCCAATGTAAACTTAATGGCGTCCACTGCAGCCTTGGTTCGTAGGTAGTACATTCCTGTTTTCAAGCCACTTTTCCAGGCATAAAAATGCATCGAGGTCAACTTGGAATAATTGGCATTTTCCATGAATAGGTTCAAAGATTGGCTTTGATCAATAAAATAGCCACGTTGTCTACTCATATCGATGATATCCTTCATGCTAAGCTCCCAAACGGTCTTGTATAGCTCTTTGATGTCTTCCGGGATAGCATCAATATCCTGAACAGAACCGTTGGCTCTCATCAACTCCTGCTTTAGGTTTTCATTCCATAGACCCAACTTCACCAAATCTTCCAATAGGTGCTTGTTTACTACAATAAACTCTCCTGAAAGTACCCTTCGGGTATAGATGTTTGAAGTATAGGGTTCAAAACATTCGTTGTTGCCCAAAATCTGCGAAGTGGATGCGGTTGGCATTGGTGCCACCAACAAGGAGTTACGTACTCCATGCTTTTTAACATCTTTTCTGAGTTTACCCCAATCCCATCTTCCTGAAAGCTCTTCATCTTTAATACCCCATAGGTTGTGTTGAAACTCACCTTTAGATATGGGCGAACCTTCGTAGGTTGAATAGGCACCTTCTTCTTTGGCCTGTTCCATGGATGCGGTAACGGCAGCAAAGTATAGGGTCTCGAAAATCTCTTGGTTCAGTTTTTTGGCTTCATCACTGGTAAATGGCAATCTTAGCATGATAAAGGTGTCCGCCAGACCTTGCACACCCAAACCAATGGGTCTATGTCTCATATTGGAGTTTTCTGCTTCCTTAACAGGGTAGAAATTTCGGTCTATGACCCTGTTCAGGTTTTTGGTTACCCTCTTGGTTACCCTGAATAGTTCCTTGTGATCAAATTCACCGTTCTTTATGAACATGGGCAACGCAATGGAGGCCAAGTTACATACGGCCACCTCATCTGGGGAAGTGTACTCCAAAATCTCGGTACAGAGATTGGAAGAACGGATAGTACCCAAGTTTTTTTGGTTGCTCTTTCGGTTGGCAGCATCCTTATATAACATGTAGGGCGTACCTGTTTCTATTTGGGATTCCAATATCTTTTCCCAAAGATCTCTGGCCTTAATGGTCTTCCTTCCTTTTCCTTCTGCCTCGTATTTGGTGTAAAGTGCTTCAAACTCTTCGCTGTGGCTGTTAAATAGACCTGGGCATTCATTAGGGCACATCAAGGTCCATTCACCGTCCGCTTCCACCCGTTTCATGAACAAGTCTGGTATCCACATGGCATAGAATAAATCCCGTGCCCTCATTTCTTCTTTACCGTGGTTCTTTTTAAGGTCTAAGAAATCATAGATATCCGCATGCCATGGTTCCACATAAATGGCAAAGCTGCCCTTTCTTTTTCCTCCACCTTGATCCACGTAGCGTGCAGTATCATTAAACACACGTAGCATGGGCACAATTCCGTTGGATGTTCCATTGGTTCCTGCAATGTAGGATCCTGTAGCCCTGACATTATGAATGGATAGTCCAATCCCCCCCGCTGACTGTGAAATCTTTGCGGTTTGTTTTAGGGTGTCGTAAATCCCATCGATACTATCATCTTTCATGGCCAACAGGAAGCAGGATGACATCTGCGGTTTTGGTGTCCCTGAGTTGAATAGGGTTGGCGTAGCATGTGTAAAGTATTTTTTGGACATCAACTCATAGGTTTCCACTGCAGCTTCCATGTCATTTAAATGGATTCCCACGGCCACCCTCATAAGCATGTGCTGCGGTCGCTCTGCAATTTTACCGTTGATTTTCAGCAAATAAGAGCGCTCCAAGGTTTTAAAACCGAAATAATCGTAGCCAAAATCACGGTTATAGATTATGGTTGAATCCAAAGTATCTGCATTTTCAGAGATTACCTTGTACACTTCATCCGATAGCAATGGGGCCTTTTTTCCTGTTCTTGGATTCACATATTCGTAAAGGTCCTTCATGGTTTCCGAGAAGGACTTTTTGGTGTTCTTGTGCAGGTTGGAAACGGAAATCCTTGCCGCAAGTTTGGCATAATCTGGATGTGTCGTTGTCATGGTCGCCGCTATCTCTGCAGCCAAATTGTCCAGCTCCGAAGTAGTAACACCATCATATAAACCTTCAATAACCCTCATGGCTACTTTTACCGGGTCTACAAGGATGTTTAGTCCATAACAAAGTTTTCTAACTCTAGCCGTAATCTTGTCGAACATGATCGGCTCTTTTCTTCCGTCTCTTTTTACTACATACATGGTGCTACTAGTGTTTTAATTGATCTGTGTGTTTTGTCCAATTGCACTTGACAATGTTAAAATTTTAACATTTTTAGGTTAAGGTCTTGAAGACTTCCGGGGGCATTGGAAGTCAACAAAAAAATAGGCTAATTAAAAGTCCGCGTCGAAACTAATTTTTTGCGAATCTGAGTCCTTTTCCTTGTTTAAAACGCCAGCTTTCTGGTATTCGGAAACTCGTTTTTCAAAGAAATTGGTCTTTCCTTGGAGCGATATCATGTCCATGAAATCAAAAGGATTGGTGGCATTGTAGACTTTTTCACATTGCAGTTCCACCAACAATCTATCTGTAACAAACTCCAAGTATTGGGTCATTAGTTTTGCGTTCATTCCTATAAGGCTCACTGGAAGTGACTCGGTAATGAACTCTCTTTCTATGTTTAGGGCATCCACAATTATGTCCTTAATGCGTTCTTTGGGCACTTTGTTCACCAAATGGTGGTTGTGCAGGTGCACCGCATAATCACAATGCATTCCTTCATCCCTGGATATCAGTTCGTTGGAAAAGGTGAGCCCTGGCATCAACCCTCTTTTCTTCAACCAGAAAATAGAACAGAACGCACCGGAAAAGAAAATACCCTCTACGGCGGCAAAAGCGATCAAACGCTCAGCAAAACTTGGGGACTCTATCCACTTTAGGGCCCAATCCGCTTTCTTCTTGATTGCCGGGAAATTTTCTATGGCCTGAAACAGTATATTCTTCTCCTTTTCATCTTTCACATAAGTGTCAATGAGAAGGGAATAGGTTTCAGAGTGTATGTTCTCCATCATAATTTGGAAGCCATAAAAGAACTTGGCCTCAGAATATTGCACTTCATTTACAAAGTTTTCCGCCAAGTTTTCATTTACAATACCATCCGAAGCCGCAAAAAAGGCCAAAATATGTTTAATGAAATACCTCTCATCATCATTGAGCTTAGAATTCCAATCTGTCAAATCTTGGTGCAAATCAATTTCCTCCGCCGTCCAGAAACATGCTTCACATTTCTTGTACCAATCCCAAAGATCATGGTGCTTTATGGGAAAAATCACAAATCTATCCTTGTTTTCTTGCAATATGGGTTCAATGGCTGTCGACATAGTATCTCGTTAAAAAGTTTATAATCTGGAAGGAAATTTCCATGTGAATAGGGCTAACAAAGATTCAAAAATGTTATTAGATTGTAAAGTTGGATTTGTCAAAACAAGGGCAAAGTTTTTAACACAACCTGTTGAAATCTAGGGTCGCCAGCGATGTTCCTTGGGTTTGGGCCAAAAGCCAAAAAATGATAAGTTTTTAGAGCAGGACATTCTGAATGCAAAAAGACCAAAAAGTATATTTTACCATACTTTTTGGTCTTTCCTATTTATGAAGATTAAACTCAGAGGCTTAACCGAATATTACCAAACAGTACGGCCTCTTCAAGCCTTGCCAATGGAATCCTTGAAATTTTAGGTAGTTCCCCCGAAACCTAAAACCAATATGACACCGTGGCAGACCGAAGATTTAATTTTGCAAGCGGTTTCTATAATCAAGAGAATGGTTGCTTCGGCCGTACAATTATTGGCAATATGTGTATGAACTCCTTATTTGGGCAGGTGACTGTTCTTCACCGCCATCTGGTCCCAATTGGACTGTATCTTTAGTGCTTTCTTTTCGGAAACAGCAGCAAAAATCAAGGCTGCCACCAAAATCACAAACAACACAACACATTTTCTCATAGCAGTAAAACTAATTCCTCCAATTTTTGACAGAGCCAAGATAACGAACAAAAAACCTCCCTGCCAATGGGATGTATAAACGGTCATCTTTTGTGTATAATCGGTTTTCATGCTGTTGATGGTTTCATGAAATCAACGACATACAGGCCCAAAAGCGCAGCTTTTTCGCTTGATCTTGCATTTTTTACCGATTATACGTGTAATACATCCATTAGCACATAAATTAAGGAGGTGTTGGAAGAATAATCCTAAATTTGATTTACCTAATCCCCATTGGATGTTAGAAGCTGTAATTGTTGACGACGAAATAAAAGCACTACAAAGCTTAAGTTGGGAATTAACCAACCTGAGCGATGAAGTGGATATTGTTGCTTCCTTTACCGATGCCCATGAGGCACTGGCCTATTTGGAGCGCAATACCCCCGACTGTCTTTTTTTGGATATAGAAATGCCTGCCATGGATGGGTTTCAGTTTATTAAAAGCCTTAAGAACAAAGATTTTCCGGTTGTTATTACCACAGCGTATAACCAATATGCCCTGCAAGCCCTAAAGAACGAGGCCATAGACTATCTGCTTAAGCCCATTGATACCGACGATTTGCAAGTGACCATAGCGAAGATCAAAAAATTCAACGCTAAGAATTTGACCGTCAATAAATTAGAAAAAATCCTGTTGAACTTCAACTCGGAATCGCACAGTAAGAAAATTACAATTAACACTGATGGTAAATTGTTGTTCCTAAACAGTGATGATATCCTATATGCTGAATCGGATGGTAATTACAGTACCATATTTTTGAGTGATGGCCAAAAAATTCTGCTCACCAAAAAACTGAAGGAGGTAAATACACTTTTACCAAAAACCAGCTTTTTTAGGATTCATAATTCCTATATCATCAACCTGAACAAGATAAAAGAGTTTCTAAAAACAGACGGTTATGTGGTCTTGGAATCCAACCACAAAATTCCCGTCTCCCGGCAAAAGAAATCCGATTTTCTGGATATGCTGTAACCCCCTTTTTCCCGTGCTTAAAATAGAGTCCAAACACATCGAAAATCTAGATCGACTGCAAAGGGCAACGCTATTCTTAATTTTAGGCATTTTGTTTTTTAGTGTTTCCCATGCACAGGAAATCCCCGATGAGTTTAAGGAGAAAGTGGAACGGGTGGTTCAGTTAATGCCAAAAACTTATTTGGCTTTGGATACAGAGCTTAAATCTGAAAAAAGGGACACAACCTTACTACGTTATTTCGCCCATGAGTCTAAAAAGGCAGCCTACTTAGAGGGAGAGGCCTATGCCCTGAATCAACTTGGCATGAAATACAGAAACATCTCCCAATTTAAAAAATCCGTAGACCTCCACGAACAAGCATTGGAACTGTCTGAAAAAGCCAATAATACTGAATTAAGGGTATTCAGTTTAAACATGTTGGGAGTGGTCTACCGACGCACCGACGCCATTAAAACGGCCTTGGATTACAACCAAGAGGCCTTGGAGATGGCCGAACAGGTAGAAAACCCTTCGCACCATATTAAAAGAAGCATTAATGTTTCCCTGAACAGCATTGGGAACCTCTATCAAACTTTGGAGCAGTATGACTTGGCCATACTACAATTTAAAAGAGCCCTAAAACTAGAGGAGGAACTTGGCAACAAATTGGGGCTTGCCATCAACCACCAAAACATTGGGGACTGTTTGGAGCAAAAGGGCGATTTAGAGGCCGCTCTGGAAAACTATAGAAAATCTTTGGCCTACAATGAAGAAATAAATTCTGATATAGGTCGCGTCATATGCAAAAACAGTCTGGCGCAAATTTATTTAAAACAAGGCATGCCCTATGCCGCTATTGTTCTTTTGGAACCACTGCACCAAGAGTCCAGAAACATTGGGGATTTTTCCATTACTTCCTACGTTTTTATAAACACCGGGTGGGCCCATACCAAATTGGGGCAGTACGACAAGGCCAATGCATTCCTCGAAGAAGGGTTGGAAATGGCTAAAAGTCGAAACATTCCCAGTAACATACTCTACGGGTATCAGAAGCTTACCGAACTTGAAGAGGCGCGGGGCGATTACCGAAAGGCCTATGAATATTTTAAAAAAGCCGAGGAATACAACGATCAGATTTCGAACGCCACCAATCTGAGATATATGAACGATGTCATTGTCAGGTATGAGGCAGACAAAAAGAACAATCAAATTTCTGTTCTTGCAAAGGAGAATGAAATTGTTCGCCTAAGGTTGCGAAAAAACCAGACTACCTTATTGGTAAGTGCACTGATCGTTGGGCTTATTTCTTCCATTCTCTATATTCTATATCGACAATATCAAAGTAAGAACGAGAAAAGAGTCCTTTCTTTGGAACAGAACATGCTTCGGAGCCAGATGAATCCCCATTTTCTGTTCAACTCATTGAATTCCATAAAACTTTACATCATCAACAACGAGCAAAAAAACGCCGTTCACTATTTGAATAAATTTTCCAAGTTGGTCCGTAAGATTTTGGAAGCCTCGTCCCAAAAAGAAATTACCCTCGCCGAGGAACTGGAGACGGTTGAACTGTATATGAACATTGAGAATATCCGGTTTTCCAACGAAATCGATTTTAGGATCAGTGTAGACGAAAATGTATGTCCCACCAGCATAAAAATGCCCTCCTTGGCTTTGCAGCCTTTTTTAGAAAACTCGTTATGGCATGGACTTTCCCCAAAAGAAGGTGAAAAGAAAATCCATGTGAACGTTAAACGAAAAAATCAAAGTCATGTCTCCATAGAAATAGTGGACAATGGTGTGGGTAGGGGCGCTGCTGAAGTGAACAAAGAAAATAGGGTGCTCAAAAGAAAATCGGTGGGAATCCGAATCACAAAAGAACGTTTGGCCAACTTTTCAAAGGATTACCAGAACAAGTTCGATGTGGATATTGTAGATCTTTTTGATGAAAGCGGCAATTCAATCGGTACCAAAGTCATTTTGGACATCCCTACGATTTAGTGGCTTGGTTTCCAGACGCCACTTCTTCCAACTCATTGTACCACTCCTCTCCAAATTTTCGAATCAGGGCTTCTTTGACAAATTTATATACCGGCACTTTTAACTCCTTTCCAAGACTACAGGCAGGGTCACAGATTTCCCATTTGTGATAGTTCACTGCCGTAAACTCTGAATATTCGCGGGTCCGCACGGGATAAAGATGGCAAGACACTGGTTTTTTCCATTTAGTGGCGCCATCTTCATAGGCCGCTTCTATGCCACATTTGGTAATACCATCCTCCGAAAAGATTACGTAGGCACATTCACTGTTATTTACCAACGGGGTCTCCCATTCCCCGTCTTCACCTTTCACAAAAGCACCTTGTTCCTCAATAGCCTTGATTCCCTCTGGTCTTAAATAAGGTTTTACCTCTTCGTAAATGTTAACCAAAATATCGGTTTCGGAATCCTCTACTGGAGCGCCATACTCCCCGCCCACACAACAAGCCCCTTTACAGGCATTCAGGTTGCAGACAAAATCGTTCTCCAGAATCTCTTCGGACACTATGGTTTTTCCTATTTGGAACATCTTATCCCCAGTTTTTTGGCAAAGGTACTCCAAAACCCAAAATTTGACATTTTCCAAACATTTTTATATCATCCAAAAGTCATTTTTACACGTACATTTGCAGATTGAAAAAAATACAGCCATGAATTTCAACTTTAAGGAAATCGTTACAGCCAGCATGATTCTATTTGCGGTCATAGATATTGTGGGTAGTATCCCTGTAATCATTGGACTGCGGAACAAGGTAGGACATATTCAATCCGAAAAAGCGTCCATTGTGGCCGCCTGTATCATGGTTGCTTTTCTTTTTGTAGGGGAAAGCATTCTAAAACTGATTGGCATAGATGTAAACTCCTTTGCCGTGGCTGGTTCATTTATCATCTTTTTCCTGGCCATTGAAATGATTTTGGGCATTACGCTGTACAAAGACGATGTGCCGGAAAGCGCCTCTATTGTCCCAATTGCATTTCCACTTATTGCCGGTGCCGGTACCATGACCTCACTTTTGTCCCTTAGGGCAGAATACTATGTGGAAAACATTATCGTGGCCATAGTTCTAAACATTATCTTTGTGTATCTGGTATTAAAATCCAGTGCCAAGATAGAGCGGGTGTTGGGCAAAAACGGTCTTAGCATTATCCGAAAAGTATTTGGTGTAATCCTATTGGCCATAGCGGTAAAGCTTTTTGCAGCAAACATCAACCAACTCTTTGAGCACGGACAATAAATTTGTTTATGAACAGAACATTCAGCATAATCCTTATCGTTTTGGCCTTGGGGCTGATTGCCTATAATGTAACTTTAGTGGATTTTGAAAACCCATTTCAAGGAGACAGTACCATTGCCTTGATCGGCATAGTGGCATCTTTGTGTGCGGTGGTGCTTCTTTTGATTTTTATGACTTCAAAGAAGATAGAGAAGAAGTTGAAGGACAACTAGTCTTGCATCTTAATGGTGGCCCCTACTTCGGGTTGTCCCAAAGTGGCCATATCCAATTCCAAGACTTTATTGAGCATGGAATCATGTTCCCCCTTGATTTCCGCAGATAAATTGGGAGAAAACAATTGTTCTGCAATATTGGCCTTTATGTAGGCTTTTATTTTCTCTTCTTGGGCATAGAAATCCAATTTGATTTTTCGATCCAGTACAAATTGGATGAACTCATCAAAAAGGATGTCATCCACACGGAATTCCTCCAAAAATTGATTCATATCATAAATGGCATAGCGGGTTCTATCCTCTTCCAAATGTTCAAAAACAAATCTGGAAAAGAATTGGTAGGTGTCATCCATACTTTCAATGGCTTCCTCCTCATTACTTCCGATAGGGACGAAAACATCGGGTATGATTCCACCTCCGCCATAGACAATTTTTCCTTTTGGCGTACGAAACTTTAGGGAATCTGCCACCTTAATGCTGTCTGCCGAAACCAGCTCCCCATTTCTATACCGTTCCATAAATTTTTGATAGTAGTCCCGATGTCCTTTTTTATAGGATTTTTGAATGGACCTACCTGTTGGGGTATAGTATCTGGATACGGTCAGGCGCACGGCAGAACCATCACCTAAATCCATTTCACGTTGTACCAATCCCTTACCAAAGGAACGTCTTCCCACAATGGTTCCTATGTCGTTATCCTGAAGCGCCCCTGCAATAATCTCACTTGCCGATGCAGAACGTTCATTGATCAATACATATACTGGTTTGTTCTCAAAATCCCCTTTGCTGGTTGCATAGGCCTTTTTTACTCTTCCCTTCTTGTTTTTAGTGAAGAGAATCAACTTATCATCTTCCAAAAACTCGTCTGCCAATTTCTCGGCAATACCCAGATAACCACCGGGATTGTCCCTAAGATCAAGTACCAATTTTTCCGCTCCTCGCAGTTTTAGTTTTTTTAGGGCATCCTTAAATTCTTTGAAGGTCGACTCAGCAAAGCGATTGATCTTGATGTACCCCATATCTTTGGTGAGCATATAATACGCATCCACACTTCGGATAGGCACATGGCCGCGGGTAACCGTTACATCCAGGGTTCTGTTTTCAGCTTTTCGGAAAACTTTAAGATCTACCTTGGTGCCAATCTTACCCTTGAGTTTGGAGACCACCTCACTATTGGGTACGCGTCTGCCAAAAAGAGTGTCGTTGTTTGCCGTTAAAATGCGATCCCCAGCTTTAATGCCGCTGATATGGCTTGGCCCATTTTTTATGGTCCGTATTACCGTGATGGTATCCTTGAACATATAAAAACTTACCCCAATACCGGCAAAGTCTCCTTTCATGTTTTCTGAAACTTCATCCATTTCACTTTTAGGGATGTATACCGAATGCGGATCTAACTTGCCCAAGATATTGTTCACGGTAACATCAACAATACTATCGGTATCTATTTCATCAACATACTCATAGTCTATATAATCTATAAGCCTGTTAAGTTTGTCTTTTTTGGAATTGGTTGAGAATAGCTTTTCGGGAGTATCATTAAAATGAAGTTTCCCACCTATAAAAATTCCTATGGCTACGGCAAGAGCAAGCAATGTGGGCCATATATATCCATTAATTTTCTTCATAATAGCAAGAGTTGAGGCTTACACCATTTCCTCCAGAATGGGCATGTGTACTATTTCAACACCGGCCCGTTCCAAAAATTTCAATCCTGAGTCATCTTTGTATGCAGTTTGGTACACCACACGTTTTATGCCAGACTGGTGCACCAATTTGCTGCACTCCCTACATGGAGACAAGGTAATGTACAAGGTAGCTCCCTCACAGGATTGGGTTGAGGAGGCCACCTTCAATATGGCATTGGCTTCAGCATGAAGCACATACCATTTGGTATACCCTTCATCGTCTTCACAGATATTTTCAAAGCCGGTGGGTGTTCCGTTGTACCCATCAGAAATGATCATTCTATTCTTTACGATAATGGCCCCTACTTGTCTTCTTTTGCAATAGGAAAGTTTTCCCCATTCCAAGGCCATCCGCAGATAAGCTTTGTCGTACTTTTCTTGTTTGCTCTCCTTCATAAAATCCATTAAATAAGTCGAGAATAATTAAATATACCCGCTTTGGAAGACCCGTACAACCTTATTCGATTAATTTTAACGAAGGGCCTACATGGGAAACGTTGCAATGAGCAAGGGTATTGTGACTAGGACTATCAAAATAGAGACAACAGCTGTAAAATACTTCTGTTCTATTTTCAAGGAGTTAGTTACCATATAACCCAAATCAAGAATTACCAAAATAATTAATACTTGCGACAATTCTATTCCTGCTGCAAATCCAATAAGTGCCCCCAGCTTATCTTCTTCTTCGGCCATGAGCATTTTAAAATAATTGGAAAACCCAAAACCATGGATTAATCCGAAAAAACCAGTTGCAATTGATTGCAAAAAGAGGTTGTTGTTTACTTTTTCTTTGATAATCAGAAAAACATTATACCTAGCCGTAAAAATTATGGTGACCGGAATCAGAAATTCTATAAGTCCAACATCAACCATAACCGCTTCATATACCGAAAGGGCCAAGGACGTACAATGTGCAACGGTAAAAATTGTGGCCAAGATCAACACCCTTTTCCAGCTCTTGAACGTAAAGGGGACTGCCAAGGCCGATAAGAACAAAATATGGTCGTAAGCTCCAAAGTCCAAAACATGGTTAAGCCCCAATTTGATGTAAAACAAGAATTCTTGCATACTTATCTATTTAAATTTTAAGCCAGCTTCGTCCTAACTCCTAACTCCTAACTCCTAACTCCTAACTCCTAACCAAACCTATGAAATTCCCCGTTCTTTCTGAATGGTCTCATAGGCCTTTTGTACTTCTTTGAACTTCTCTTCGGCCCCTTTTTGAATGGCTTTATCTTCGGTCACTACACGATCCGGATGGTATTTTTTGGCCATGGTTCGATAGGCCTTTTTTACCTCCTCATCGGTAGCGCTCCTTTCTATCTCCAAAATCTTGTAGGCATTATCGGCAGATTTAATGAACATGGCCATGATACTTTCAAAATCATGCATCCCCACCCTAAGGTACCCGGCAATTTCCCGCAATTTGGAAGTCTCTGCCTGACTTACCTGCCCATCGGCCTGAGCTATACCGAACAAAAAGTGTAGCAATTGTAACCGCACTTCGTAACGGGTACGTTGGACCATATAGGTACAAATCCGTTGGGCAGAGATTTCCCTCTTCTTGATCACTTCATTGAACGTTCTGAAAATAGCATTGGCCTTTTCCTTTCCGTAGGTGCTCAAAAAATATTGTCTAACATAGTCCAACTCACGTTGGCTCACCTGTCCATCGGCTTTAATGATAATGGAGCACAGAGAGAGTAGATTCAGTTCAAAATCGGCCGGGGAAACGCTCTGGCGGGTAAAATCCTGAAAAACACTTCTTGATGATTTTGACGAGCCTCCAAGCCCATCCAATATACTGCCCACAAAAAATCCCAAGACCGCCCCAACAATTCCTCTAATAAAAAATCCAATTAAGGCCGCAACCCACTTGATCATCCTACAAAAAATTAAAGCTCAAATATAGGGCTTTGCAAAAGAAGCTATACCTTATACAATGTTAAGGAGCATGAAAATAAACCAACAAAACCGTATCTTTGAACTTTAATTAAAAAGTAGTCTATGTATCCTGAAGAATTGGTAAAACCTATGCGTGCAGACTTGGCAACCGCCGGGTTTGAAGAACTATATACAAGTGAAGCTGTTGAGAACGCCCTTAAGCAAGAGGGCACCACTTTGATCGTGGTCAATTCGGTTTGTGGTTGTGCCGCAGCCAATGCGAGACCAGCGGCCAAATTGAGCCTTCAGAATTCCAAAAGACCGGACCATTTGGCGACCGTATTTGCTGGAGTGGACACCGATGCCGTGAATACCGCAAGAAACCACATGGTTCCTTTCCCTCCATCATCGCCAAGTATGGCCCTGTTTAAAGATGGGGAGTTGGTTCACATGATCGAGCGACACCACATTGAAGGCAGACCTGCTGAGCTTATCGCTGAAAATTTGATGGAAGCGTATAACGAATTTTGTTAAATATCCCTTCTATCCAAAAAACAAGCCACCCTTAAAGGGTGGTTTTTTTATTTTTACACGCTACCACTAACTGAACATCCGAAAATGACCATTGTTAAATTGTTTTCCTATCTACTTACCTCACTATTCTTCATTTGTTTTGGATTGGTTTTGGTCATTTTTCATCCCATCCAATGGGTCTGCCTAAAGATTTTTGGGTACAATGCCCATAAAGCAAGTGTTTCCATCCTCAATTGGCTCATTATGCGATGCACCAACCTATTGGGCACCCAATATAACTTTGAAAACACCCACAATATTCCCACAAATAGACCTTTGATTGTGGTTTCCAACCATCAGAGCATGTACGATATCCCTCCTATTATTTGGTACATGCGAAAATATCATCCCAAATTTGTAAGCAAAATTGAACTAGGCAAAGGTATCCCAAGCGTCTCGTTTAACTTGAGGCATGGTGGTTCGGCATTGATTGATAGAAAAGACCCCAAACAGTCCATTGCCGAGTTGCAAAAATTGGGCAAGTATATTGAAAAGCACAACCGGAGCGCGGTGATTTTTCCTGAAGGAACCCGCAGCAGAAATGGTCTTCCCAAACCGTTCAGGACCACTGGACTGAAAGTGTTGATGAAAAATGCCCCTTCCGCCTTGATCGTACCCATCAGTATTAACAACTCTTGGAAATTGCTACGCTACGGAAAATTTCCCATGGGATTGGGCTCCCATCTCAAATTCAAAGTGCATCCGCCTGTAGAAAACAAAGGGAATATTGATGAGCTAATTGCTCAAGTTGAAGCCACCATCGCTTCTGGAATAACCAAGGAAAAATGAATCACGACCAACTTATACAAAACACTATTTCCTTCGTAAAAAAAGAATTGGAAAATGCAGAAGGAGGCCATGATTGGTTTCATATTCAACGTGTCTTCAACACAACTAGATTATTATCCAAATATGAGAAGGTAAATATCCTAGTTGTGGAACTCGCAGCATTGTTGCACGACATTGCCGACCCCAAATTCCATCAAGGGAATGAATCCATAGGCCCGGAATTGGCCAAAAAGTTTCTGCAATCCCAACAAGTGGACAAGTCCGTTATTGACCATGTGGTGAACATCATCCAGCATATGTCCTTTAAAAACAGCTTGGAGAAAAATAAGTCAACCTTCACCTCCAAAGAACTTGAAGTGGTCCAAGACGCCGATCGTCTGGACGCCATTGGCGCTATAGGTATTGCCCGAACCTTTAATTATGGAGGCTTTAAAAATAGGGCGATGTACGACCCCAACATTCCTCCCAATCTCAACATGACCAAAGAGGAATATAAGGCATCCAAAGCCCCGACCATTAACCATTTCTATGAAAAGCTACTACTGCTCAAGGATCGCATGAACACGGAAACTGGCAAAAAACTGGCATTACAGAGGCACCAATTCATGGAGGACTATCTAGATCAGTTTTTTGGTGAGTGGGGTGGCCATCGATAACACTTTTGTCTCTGACAGTTTTTTGTATCTTGTAATCGCAATCAAACCTAACAAAATGCAAAGAAGAAAATTCATTCAAAATGCCGCGGCGGCCTCCGCTGCGTTTTCCATTGTGCCCAGCCATGTTCTGGGCAAGACCCATGTTCCTCCCAGTGATACGCTTTATGTTGGTGCCTTTGGAGTTGGAGGTAGGGGAAGCGGAGTAATCGGTGGGTTAAATGAAACCGGCAAAGTAAAATTTGTGTCGTTCTGCGATGTAGATGATAGACGCGCCAAATCTACTTATGAGCGTTTCCCTAATGTAAAACGATACAAAGACTTTAGAAAAGTCTTCGATAAACATTTGAATGATATTGATGCCGTTATGGTAGCCACTCCCGATCATACCCATGCTGCCATAGCACTTCCATTTATGCGGGAGAAAAAACATGCCTATGTTGAAAAGCCCTTGACCCACAATATCCATGAAGCCCGCTTGATGACCCAAGTGGCCAAAGAGAATGGTATTGTTACCCAAATGGGCAACCAAGGAGCTTCCAGTGATGACAGCCGTATTGCTCGCGAGTGGGTAGAATCAGGAATTATTGGAAAGATCCATACCATTGATTGTTGGACCAACCGTCCTGTGTGGCCACAAGGAGTTGCCGTACCAACGGAAAAACAACAGGTGCCAAAGGAACTGGATTGGGATTTATGGTTAGGCCCTGCCGCCATGCGGGATTATAATGAAGCTTACTTGCCATTTAAATGGCGTGGTTGGTGGGATTTTGGAACAGGTGCGTTGGGCGATATGGGCTGCCATATCATGGAAACCCCTTTCAGCGTGCTTGATTTAGGATATCCTACTGAGGCAGAAGCGAGTTGTACTACGGTTTGGGTAGGCGATTTTGTGGAGGCTGATTATAGCCCTTCTTGCCCTCCCTCATCAAAAATACATTTGAAATTCGACCATGAATACCACGGAGATATTGCCTTGAACTGGTATGATGGTGGTTTAATGCCAGATTTACCAGACGAACTAAAGGATGGCGAAATGGTAGGCAACAGGGATGGTGGAACCATCATGTATGGCGAACGCGGTATTTTGGTTTGTGATACCTACTCGCAAAACGCACGCCTGCTGCCAACAGATATGATGGATCTTTACAAAACACCTAAAGCAAAATACCCAAGAGTACCAGGTAGTATGGGCGGTCATATTGCCAACTTTGTGGATGTATGCCTCAACGGCGGGTCCACTTCTTCAGACTTCTCAAAAGCAGGTCCTTTGACCGAAACTGTACTTATGGGCAACTTGGCTGTAAAAGCCTATCAATACAAAGTATTGAAAGAAGGTAAAAAGGTTGGTGATTGGGATCCATACGATTACCCTGGAAGACGTAAACTTTTCTGGGATGGTGAGAACATGAAAATCACCAATTACGACCAAGCCAACGAATGGGTCACTAGAGATTATCGTAAAGGTTGGGAATTATCATAATTTTCAAAATTACTACATTGCACGGTTGATATGGGCAACAAATAGCCCATATCTCTGTGATTTTCACTTAGCTAAACAACATATATGTGATGAAAAAAGCATTTTTATTGCTATTTGCTTTGGTAGTGGTTATTGCCTGTAAACAAAGCGCCAAAGAAAGCCAAAATACAGTGGAAGCGACCCAACCCTTGGGAGCTGAAAACCTTGCATACCAATGGAGCCAAATGGCCATCACGGCTACGGCCAACGACACTGAAAAATTCAAACCAAGACCCACCATAACATCTAGGTTTTTGGGGTTGATATTTGTTTCCGTCTTTGACGCATGGTCCCGTTATGACGAAAAAGCCATTCCCGTTTATTTAGAAGGCGTGGAAAGGCGCCCAATAGATGAACAAACCTTAAAAAACAAGGAAATTGCCATTAGTTATGCCGCTTACAGGGCCATGAACGAATATTATTATTCGGACAAGGAGCTCTTTACCGATTTTATGAAAGAGCTTGGCTTGGACCCCAACAATGAAAGTTTGGACCCCAATACCCCCGAAGGCATTGGAAATTTGGCAGCCAAGGCTGTCATTGAGGCCCGCAAAGGAGACGGCGCCAACCAATATGGTGAAGAGGAAGGCTCCAACGGGATACCCTACTTCAATTATGTGGGATATGAACCTATAAATTCCGTTGACAACAACGTGGATCCCAACCGCTGGCAGCCCAAATATTTTTCGGGTGGAAAAGGAGGAAAATTTGCCCCAGGGTGCCTTACCCCTTTTTGGGACAGGGTAAAACCCATATCAATGAAATCCGGAGATCAGTTTCGACCTGGACCTCCTCCACAGATTGGATCTGAACAACTTGAGAAAGAAGTGCAGGAAGTCATTGAAATGCAGGCCAACCTAACCGATGAACAAAAGCCTTGGTGGAGTTCATGCGGGACGGGCCACAATCGGTACAACAAGCAGGACACTGGTTGAAGTTTGCCCAAGAAGTATCCATTAGGGACAACCACACCTTAGATCAAGATGTGAAAATGTTCTTTTACAACCAAGTGGTGGCCATGGATGCTTTCATTGCCTCATGGGACAGCAAAATGTTCTATGATTTTGCCCGACCTTTTGCTTTGGTGCATGAATATTACGACCAGCAGAAAATCAAAGCTTGGGGTGGAGTCGGAAAAGGGATGATCGAGATGGACGGCAACCAATGGCGCCCCTATTCTCCCGATACATTCTTGTGCCCACCATTCCCTAGTTACACCTCGGGCCATAGTACCATTAGTGGGGGTTGTGCCGAAGCATTGAAGCTTTGGACAGGCAGTGATGAGTTCGGCTCTGAAGTGGAACTCGTGGCCGGCTCCCTTACCGAACCAGAAAACCTTGGGGACACTGTAACCCTTAAGTTTCCCACGTTTACCAAAACAGCCGAAATGGCGGGAATTTCAAGAGTACTTGGTGGATATCACATCCAAGCGGATAATATTGCCGGATTGGAACTGGGCCGCGATGTGGCACACGAGGCTTGGAAATTTTATAAAAAACATGTTGGGGAAGAAGAAGGTATGTAGCCTATGCCCTAAAGGGCGTTAAGCTTCCATTTTCTTCCAATAATGGTTTTTGACCAATTCATTTTCGGTGAGTGAAATGGCCTTTTCCAAAGCAGCTTTTTGTTGATCGGGTTTTCCTAAATCGGACCAAAGTTCGGCTTTGATGGCATGGAACAGTGCCTGATTGGCAAAATCGCTTTTTTGCTCCAATTGCTCCAGTTCTCCGAAAGCTTTTTCGGCACCATGGATTTTGGTAAAGGCAATTATACGATGTAGCGCCACCATGGGTGATGGCTCCAGTTTTAATTGTAGGTCATATAGATAAAGTATGTTCTTCCAATCGGTCTCACCAAATGTTTTGGACGTAGAATGATAGTACGATCGGGCCGCTTCCAAATGGTATTTGGAAGGGGTCCCATCTTTGGTTCCCGCATTTTCTAAATGTCTTATGCCTATTGTAATCAATTCTTGGTTGTATTTGCTGCGATCCTGATATTCCAAGGTCACCAACTCACCTTTATCATCCAATCGGGCATCAAAGCGGGAAGCATGAAAGCACATCAAAGCAATCAAAGCTTCCAAATTAGGGTGTTGACAATAGGTATTTTGCTGCATCAACAAGGCCAAACGCAAGGCCTCATAACAAATATCCCTTTTAATGATCAAGGTGCCCGAAGTGGCTGCATAGCCTTCCGAAAACAACAGATAAATAACCTGTAATACACGAAACAAGCGAGACTGTAACCCCATCTCCACAGGAATCTTGAGCATTTTAACCTCTTCCCGGAATTTTTTCTTGGCCCGAGTAAAGGATTTGGCTACCGCTTCCTCCTTTTTCAATAAGGCTTCTGCCAATTCCTTATTGCTGAAACCGCCAATGAGTTTTAAACTCAACACTATTTGATGTTCTTGCGAAAGCGTGGGGTGGCAACAGGCGAATATCATTTTCAATTGACTGTCCGAAAGGGTAGCATCCAAAGTGGGATCGCCATTTTGCTCCGTACCGCTCAGTTGGGGCAATCGTTCCGTATCTTGAAGGTTCATTTTTTTGTCCCGCCGCAATACATCAATCAGCCGATTGCTCGCCACCCGGTACAACCATGCCGTGGGGTTATCTGGAACAGATTTGTAGGCCCACACTTGCATGGCTTTGATAAAGGTATCTTGGGTGGCATCCTCAATCTGTTCCAAATGGGAAGTACCAAACTTATGGGTCAATAGGGCCACCACTTTCCCATATTCCTGTCTAAAAAGGTGTTCTATGGTTGCGTGGTGGTCCTGTGGCATTACTTTTAAAAGACTACTTTCTTAATTGCGTCATTTCGAGTGGAACGAGAAATCTCTTATGGTTAGATTTCTCACATTTGCTAGATTTCTCACATTCGTTCGAAATGACTTTTTGTACATCAGTGCTCCATGGAAAGGATTTCGCGAACCTCCACAAAGCTTCCCTCATAATCAAAAATGGGGCAGCCTTTGGAAATTTCCACCGCCTCGTCATAGTCCTTGGCAGATACGATCAAATATCCCCCCACCATTTCTGCTCCTTCCGCAAAGGGGCCATTAGTGACCACTTCACCTCTGTTGTGGACTACTTTTCCATCCTTTCCCAAAGGGAGTCCGTCCAACAGCTTTCCCTTTTCCTTTAAGCCTCCCATCCATGCGCCCCAAACTTCCATATGGGCTTGTTTTTCTTCTTGGGACAATTTGTCAAAGGCTTCATCCCCACCTCTGAATAGATACAAAAAATTACTCATGACATTTCGTTTTGTGTCCTTTTTCGGGACTGGTTATACATTGTCTTCATCCTAAGGACGAAAACGCAACCCCTATTTGGACAGTTCTTTAAAAATAGTTGAAAAATAGATTTCCCCGTCGCATACGACTTCGAAAAGACCACATCAAAATAATTTCATCTGCCCGTTCTTGTAGGGTTCGTGCAAATCGGTCCGCAATCTAGGAAACTGCCTGTTCTTAAAATATTTCTGACGGGCCAAGTGGGCCATATCGTGAATCTGTTGGGCAATTTTTCCCTCTCCCCTGCTTCGAATCCCAAACCGGCTATCGTTTATAGATCCTCCGTGACAGTCTTGAATCAGGTGTAAGACTTTTTCGGCCCGATCCGGTAGGGCTTTTTTGATCCAATCGGTAAAGATTTGTCCAATGGCACCATTCAACCGTACTACCGTAATGGCAAACGAACGGGCACCATGATCGGCCACGGCTTTGGCCAAAGGCAAAAGCTCATGACTGTTGATGCCCGGTATCATGGGCGCCAACATAGCATTGACTGGAATGTTGTTCTCGGATAGGACCTTAATGGTCTTCAACCTTTTTTGGATGGAAGCCGTCCTTGGTTCCAGTTTTCTTCGGGTTTTTTCCGAAAGGGAGGTCACCGAAACATTGACCCCCACCAATTGATGGGCATTGAGCTCCTTTAAAATATCCAAATCTCGAAGGACCAATGCGTTTTTAGTGATTATTCCCACTGGATGACGGTATTTTAGGAAGACTTCCAAGCATTTGCGTGTAATCTCGAACTTTTGCTCGGCGGGCTGGTAGCAATCCGTATTGCCCGAAAGCACAATGGTACACGCCTTCCAGTTTTTGTGTTTGATCTTGGCCTCCAACAGTTCCGGGGCCGCCTTTTTGACCAAAATCTTGCGTTCAAAATCCAAGCCAGCGCTATACCCCCAATACTCATGGGCATTGCGTGCATAGCAATAAATACAACCATGTTCGCAGCCTTGGTAAGGGTTCATGGAGTATAGCATCCCCACATCTGGGCTATCTACCTTGTTTACAATGGTCTTGGGAAAGATGGGTATATATTGGGTCTTGTTGCTCTCGGCCTCCTCTCCCTCCAAACGGCAGAACTCCAGAAAATCTTCCCGCATTTCATACACATGCTGTAAAAACTGATTGGGTGTATTTTTCTGGGCTCCTCTGCCCTTTTGGTATTCTTTGGGTTCCATGTTTTTGGATTTATTCCAAATTTATGGATTATTTCCTTTGTTTGGTTTTGGGTGAATGTTAAAAGGTGAAGGGAAAAGGGGTGATGGGTCAAAGGTGAAGGGTTGATAGTTAATGGTTAATGGTTAATGGTTGATGGTTGATGGTTGATGGTTGATGGTTGATGGTTGATGGTTGATGGTTGAAAGGTGTAAAACTGTCATGATGAATTTAGTTCAGCATCGCATTGACCTGTTTCCAAAAGGATGGGAACCTGAAAGGGATTCTTTGTTACGCTCGGAATGACAGCTCAAGGCAAGGGTCAGAAATGAGATGGAGTCTTGATGTCATTTCGAGTGCAACGAGAAATCTCATCATATTTCACCGATAACTTTTAGATTTCTCACTCCCGACAACCATCGGGATGTTCGAAATGACTTGAGGTCCTGAATATT
>Ga0189276_10080_pt1 | contig 142865 bp, 158 predicted proteins | sample N26A31minimetaG_FD_130321 | JGI IMG/M metagenome (GOLD analysis project Ga0189276, IMG submission 130321) | Marine microbial communities from the Costa Rica Dome - N26 A3-1 mini metaG | ecosystem: Environmental > Aquatic > Marine > Oceanic > Photic zone | place: Costa Rica: the Eastern Pacific... | reverse complement strand
TTGGGAGAAGAAGGATGCCGGACCAGCCGACAAAAACGAAGCGGTCGCGCTTGAGCCAGTCATCGAGGACGTCAAACCATCCCCGCTGTGGCGCGCGTCCTACAGCGATCGTCATGAGAGGTGAACGGTGCGGAAAGCCGCAGGCTGTGGGATACGCCGCGACCTTAACAATCTTCACGCGACCTGCGGGGCTGATTTGCGTGAGCTGAAACGCCCTGTATCGCTCTGTTTCTTAGGGATTTTTTCCTATTTCGTCGTCGGGGCCTTTCTGCGGTCACAATGGCGCTTCGTTCTGGCTGGGTCATGTCCGCAGCAGTGCTCGAGCAACCCGTGCTCGGCTCCCGTCGTCTCTCGAATTTTCTGGTGGCTTCGGCCGTCACGATTGGGGGCGTGGGCTTCCTTCTGGCTTCGCTCTCGAGCTACCTCGGTCGCGACCTGCTCCCCTTGGGGCACCCCGCTGCGCTGGTGTTCGTGCCCCAGGGACTGGTGATGGGCTTGTACAGCCTGGCTGCGGCGTTGCTGGCCACTTACCTCTGGTACGTGATTGCCGTGAACGTTGGCGGCGGCAGCAATCGCTTCGATAAAGATGCCGGCGTGGTGACCATCAGCCGTCGTGGTTTCCGCAAACCCGTTCTGGTGGAAATTCCGCTTAAAGACGTCAAGGCGGTGAAGGTGGAGGTGCGCGATGGCTTCAATGCGCGCCGCCGCGTCGCCCTGAGAATCCAGGGACGCCGTGACATGCCGCTCACCCGCGTTGGTGAACCGCTTCCTCTGGCTCAGTTGGAGAAGGACGGTGCTGAACTGGCCCGCTTCCTGGGCGTCAACCTTGAGGGTCTTTGATCCGATGCGTCGTCTTCGTTCCTGGACGCTGTTGCTGCTCATCCCGTTGTTGGTGAGTTGCAGCCCTTCCCCGCGCGCTTCGGTGGTGACCGGTTGTGCCGATGCTCAGGCGGCCTGCCTGCAGGGCCTGGCCACCGTCACCATGCAGACGAGCCAGGGCGAGTTCACGATTGAAGTGAACGGCGATGCCGCTCCCCTCACCTCCGGCAATTTCATCGATCTGGTGCGGCGCGGCACCTACGACGGCACCATGTTCCACCGCGTTGTTCGCGAGCCCGTTCCCTTTGTTGTTCAGGGGGGCGATCCGCAATCCAGTGATCGATCGGTTCCCCTGGGGCAGCTCGGTACCGGCAGTTTTTTGGATCCCGACAACGGCCAGGCGCGGATGATCCCGCTTGAGATCAAGTTCCGATCCGAGCCGCAGCCCCGCTACAGCAGGGTGAGCACCAATCCGGCAGAACTTGATGGCCTGGAGTTGACCCATGAGCGTGGCGCGGTGGCCATGGCCCGCTCCCAGGCTCCTGACTCCGCCAGCGCCCAGTTCTATGTGGCCTTGCGCCCCTTACCGGAACTCGACGGTCGTTACGCCGTCTTCGGCCGTGTGGTGGACGGCATGGAGGTGGTGGATGCGATCCAGCAAGGAGATCGCATCACCAAGGCTGTGATAACGCAGTAACTCAGGCGGGCACCCGGCTGTGGCTGGGTGACACCTTGAGCATTTCGGTGTTCACGCCTGATGCCCGCTCCAGGGCCACCTTGCCGGTGCGGGCGATTTCAAGAATGCCGAAGGGGGCCATCAACCGTTCAAGGGCCACCAGCTTTCCGGGATCCCCCACTACTTCCAGGGTCAAGGCTTCATCGGCCACGTCCACAACCTTGGCCCTGAACACCTGAACAAGTTCGATCACGGCGCCCCGGGATGCTGCCGGTGCTGAAACTTTGAGCAGCATCAGCTCACGCTCCACGGCGGGGCGCTGGGTCAGGTCGAGCACCTGAAGCACGTTCACCAGCTTGTCTAGCTGTTTGGTCATCTGCTGGAGCGTCTGGTCGTCGCCCTCAACAACCATCGTCAGGCGCGATTGCCCTTCGGCCTCTGCTGGGCCGACAGCCAGGCTGTCGATGTTGAAGCCGCGTCGGGCGAAGAGTCCTGCGATCCGGCTGAGTGCGCCGGATTCGTCTTCAACCACCACCGAAAGGGTGTGTTTCATCGCCGCTGGTCGTCCCCTGCCGGTCTGGTCCTCCCAAGTTACGGTCCAGCCAGGGCAACAACACAGCTAGGAAGCGATCAGGCGCTTCGTCATGGGGGCAGTGTCCGCAGCGATCCAGCACCCTCAGCTCGAGTTCTGGGTGGCTGGCGGCCACGGATTCCCCGATGGCCAGGGGCACAAACCGATCCTGACGGCCCCAGATCAGCAGCATGGGCACCCGCAGTTGCTCGAGCAGGGCGGGGGCGGTGGCGCCTCGGGGACGGTTGGCCATGCCCAGGCTCATGCCCCGCAGGGCCCGGGCTGCTGTGGGGCGCCGGGCAGGACGGGCGATCAGCTGCAGCAGCTCCGGGTCGGATTGGATTGACTGCCAGTAGGCCCCCTGAAGTCCGGTTTTGAGCAGGCCCGTGCGCGCGATCAAGGGCACCACAAGTTCAAGCGGGAGCACGTGCAGCACTAGGGCGAGCAGGCGCCGCTGCCAACGCCGCCGCCAGGGCGCCCGTCGTTTCGGCAACGGTTGAATCAGGGCAGGGTCCGGTAGGGGCGCGGCGACCACCGCCCGCACCCGTTTCGGCGCCAGCACCGCCGCGGTGAGTGCGGTCAGACCCCCCAGGGAATTGCCGATCACCACTGCTGGCTCTTGCACCACCTGATCGAGGAATGCGCACACCTGCAGGGCCCAGAGCCGGTTGTCCATCGGCCGCGCCGGCTGGGCGGATTGGCCGAAACCCAGCAGATCCAGGCTGTAAACCCGCCAGCCCTGGTCAGCCAGGCGCGGCGCGCAGTGGCGCCAGTGTCCGCTGGCGGCGCCGAACCCGTGCAGCAGCAGCAGGGCAGGGCCCCCTTCAGGGCCGCTGACCCGCCAGTGGCAGGGCCAGCCCCTCCACTGCCAGGTGCTCTGGACACCCCACTCGGCAGTCTGGACAGCAGCAGGCGGCACCCTTCTGACCTCAACCGATCATCACTATCGCGAAGGTTTGGCTGAGCTCAGCCTTGGCCCAGGCTTTTTCAGGCCTGAGTCGCGTCCGGCCCGGGACCTTTCGGTGTTGCTGGCCCGTCACCAGAGCCTCCATGCCACGCGCCCCCTGCGCTGGCTGGATCTGATGGCCGGTTGCGGGATTAGGGCCCTGCGCTGGGGGTTGGAGGCGCTGGCCAGCCCGGCCGTTGAAACGGAGCTCTGGATCAACGATGGGGATCCCGACCGGCTGCCGCTGATCCAGGCCAATGCGGCGGGGCTGGGGTGTTCAATCCGGCTCACGGCTGAGGCTGCAGACCTGCTGCTGCACCGCTCGATTGTTGAGCGCCACTGGTTCGATTTCATCGATCTTGATGCCTTTGGTGCTCCTGGGCCTCTAATTCAGCCGGCCCTTCAGGCTCTGCGCTTTGACGGCCTGTTGTTTCTGGCCGCCACGGATGGTCGCTCCCCCACCGGCCACGACCGGCCAGGCGCCATCCGCAGCCTTGGGGCTGCCGCTCGCGCCCATCCCTCCAGCTGGGAAATGGCCCTGCGGCAGCAGATTGGGCTGGTGGCGCGGCAGGCCTGGATGCTGGGCCGCGGACTGCAGCCACTGTTCAGCTTCAGTGAAGGCCGCACCTTTCGCCTCGCCCTGCGCCTGCGGCGCCAGATCCCCGCGGGCGATGAACAGAAGCTGGGGCTGGTGGCCCGTTGCGGACGCTGCGGTGCCCAGCGGGTACAGCCTCTGCTCAAGCTCAGCGGCTGGTCCGCCTGTGAATGCGCGGCTGGGCAGGGGCGCTGGAGCATCAGCGGCCCGCTGTGGATCGGTCCCTTGCAGGAGCCACAGTTGTTGCAGCAGCTGATTGCCGAGGCTCAACAGCTGGGGCGTCAACAGATCAGCCCCGCCACCATTCGGTTGATGCAGCGCCTGCAGGCGGATCCCGGCGATCGCCCCACGGTCTGGCCCACCGATGAGTTGGCCCGACGGCTGGGCATCGGCGGCCCACCAGCTGTTGAGCCATTGGTGCAAGCGCTCCAGGCGGCGGGTTATCGCGCCAGTGCCAGTGGCGTCATGCCGGGCCAGGTGCGAACAGATGCGGAATTACCGCAGCTGTTACAGATCTGCGCCAGCCTGCGGGGGGAAGGGATTTAAATGGGCGGGTGATCGCTTTGCCCAGACCATGGCTGCTGAGATTTTTGGAACTGCTGCGATCTTCTGGGTCTTGATTCCCGTCGGCCTCGCTGGTGGTGCTCTGCTGCTGAAACTCCAGGGCGACGACTGAAGCAGTCGCTTTGGTACCGGGGCCATTAGGCTCCACCCCTCGTGAGGAAGGCTCCGATGCAAGTGCTTGTGGTGGGTGGCACCGGCACCCTGGGACGACAGATCGCCCGTAGTGCCCTTGACGCCGGCCACCAAGTGCGTTGCATGGTGCGGACCCCCCGCAAGGCTGCCTTTCTGCAGGAATGGGGTTGTGAGCTGACCCGGGGTGACCTGTTGGAGCCCGACAGCCTCGATTACGCCCTCGAGGGCATGGATGCCGTGATCGATGCATCCACCAGTCGTCCCAACGACCCCCGCAGCATCTACGAAACGGATTGGGACGGAAAGCTCAATCTGCTTCGTGCCTGTGAGCGGGCAGAGGTGAAGCGTTTTGTCTTCCTCTCACTGCTGGGCGCCCATCAGCACCGCGATGTTCCCTTGATGGACATCAAGGCCTGCACGGAGAAGCTGCTGGAGTCCTCGGATTTCGACTACACGATCCTGCAGGGTGCCGCCTTCATGCAGGGGGTGATCAGTCAGTTCGCCATTCCTGTTCTGGAGAGCCAGACGGTGTGGGTCAGTGGCAGCCCCACGGCCATCGCCTACATGAACACCCAGGACATGGCCCGCTTCGCCGTTGCGGCGCTCGAGCGGGACGAAACCGTGCGTGGCACCTACCCCGTTGTTGGCCCCAAGGCCTGGAACACCGGCGAACTGGTGCAGCTCTGTGAACGCTGCAGCGGCAAGACAGCCCGCGTGTTTCGTGTGCAGCCCGTCCTGATGAACCTGATGCAGGGGGTTGCGTCCTTCTTTGAACCCGCCGTCAATGTGGCGGAGCGCTTGGCTTTTGCTGAGGTCACCGGCAGTGGTCAGACCCTGGATGCCCCCATGCAGAACAGCTATGCCGCCTTCGGTCTTGAGGCCTCGGAGACCACGGACATGGAGGGCTACATCGGTGAGTACTACGACACGATCCTGAAGCGCCTGCGCGAGATGGAAGCCGATCTCGATAAGGACGCGAAGAAAAAGCTGCCTTTCTGAACCTTGATCCCTCTTGGTTCTTTTGTACTATCGCCTCAATTGATCCTGTTCTGATGGCTGTCGCTCAGCTCAAAAATCTGCAGCGGCGTCTGCAGTTGTTGTCGGATGAGGCGGAACAAGGCCTCAACCGCGTCTGCGGCCATGAGCTGTGGAAGTCGGTGGGCCCCGATGCGGTGGATGGTGTGGAGGACCCCGACCGACGGGCTGAAGCCAACTACTGGTACGGCCAGTGGAATGTGGTGCGTGAGCTGCAAGAGGCGATCGGCTGATGGCGGAATCGTGTTGTTCGTCCCCAGTGCCCCAGTCGCTGGATCAAACACAGGCGGTGGAAGCTCGCTACGGGGCTGCTGCCCAAGAGCAGGAAGCCTGCCTTTGCACCCCGGTCGGCTTCGACCCTGCCCTGCTCAAGGTGATTCCTGATGCTGTTGTTGAGCGGGATTACGGCTGTGGTGACCCCACCCGCTGGGTGAAGCAGGGGGACCGCGTGCTGGACCTGGGCAGCGGCAGCGGCAAAAACGCCTTCATCTGCAGCCAAATTGTCGGGGCATCCGGCCGCGTGACCGGTGTGGACCGCAACGCCGACATGCTGGCCTTGTCGCGTCAAGCGATCCCGGTTGTTGCTTCAGCCGTTGGCTTCGACAACGTCCGTTTTGTTGATGGGGCCATCGAAGCCCTGGATGCCCCCACGGCCACAGGTGAACCCCTGATCGCAGACGGTTCGATCGATGTGGTGCTGAGCAACTGTGTGCTCAACCTGGTGAACCCATCGGCACGCGACAGGCTCCTGGCCAACATTCGCCGGGTCCTGGCCCCTGGTGGTCGCGTTGCCATCAGCGACATTGTCTGCGATCAGGTGGTGCCCCTGCGTTTGCAGCAGGACCCTGATCTCTGGAGTGGCTGCATCAGCGGCGCATGGCAGGAACAGGCCTTCCTGGAGGCCTTCGAAGCTCTTGGCTTTGAGCAGGTTCGCTACGCCGATCGCAGTGAGCAGCCCTGGCGTGTGGTGGAGGGCATTGAATTCCGGGCGGTCACCCTCGTCGGTGCCCTCCCCGCCGATGTCCTCCCCGCTGAGCACCAGCGCTCGAGCTGCTGCTGATCAGGCGGTTGAGCCGTTCCTGTTCAGCTGCAGTCACCGCACGCCAACTGCCGGGGTGAAGGCCCGTGAGGTCCAGCGGGGGACCGTTGTCCATCAGATCGATGCAGCAGCGCACCAGACGCAGCGTCGGCAGGCCAACGGCCGCCGTCATCCGGCGCACCTGCCGGTTGCGCCCCTCGGTGAGGGACAGCAGCAACCAACTGGCGGGAATCGCAGCTCGATAACGAATCGGAGGTGTTCGTTCGGGCAACGTCGGTTGGTCTTGGCCCTGAAGCCAGCGCGCCTTCGCCGGCAAGGTCCGGCGCCCCTGGACCACAACCCCATCGCAGAGCTGTTGCAGTTGAGTGGTGTTGGGAGTTCCTTCCACCTGCGCCCAGTAGCTGCGCCAATGGCCAAAGCGAGGGTCGGTGAGGCGCTGTTGGAGACGGCCGTTGCTGGTGAGGATCAGCAGCCCCTCGCTGTCGGCATCGAGCCGGCCCGCGGCATACACCTGGGGCACATCAACAAAGTCGCTCAGGCAACGCCAGCGGCTTCCTTCCTCCGGCGTGAATTGACTCAAAACCCCGTAGGGCTTGTTCAGCAGCAGCGTCGTCAAGTCAGCTTGCGTTTTCGCGCATCCTCCACAGGTTGACCACGCCAATGGAGATCAACAGCAGGCCGAGATCCAGGCTCAACGGGGGGAGAATCACGGCAGGGGGATGTGTGTCGGCGTTGGAGCCTAAGGGCTGTGTTGTCTCTGCGGGGTGCAAGTGGCCTTCTAAACTGGCTGCAGCAAGACAGAACTGGCCACCAGCGCATGATCGAAACCTCGGGAGTGATCGAGAAGGAACAGGGCAACGGGTTCTATCTGGTCACCCTCGAGCAGCCTGCTGGCCACCAATGCCTCTGCAGAGCCGCTGGAAAGCTCACCAAGTTCCGGATCAAATTGCTCGCTGGTGACAAGGTGCTGGTGGAGATCAGCCCCTACGACCTCACCCGCGGCCGCATCACCTACCGCGAGCGCAATGCCGGTGCTCCCGGCGGTCGTCCCGGCGGCAACCGCCCCGGCGGACCGCGCCGCCGCTGAGGGCTGTCGCCCTCAGGCAGCAGCCTGAAGGCAAGCTTCAATCGCAGCTTTGAATTCACTGCGCTGCTTCACGCCGCGCCACTGCTTCACCATGGCCTTGTTGTGGAACAGCTGCACCGTGGGTGTGCCGTTCACTCCGGCCTGTTCAGCGATCTCCTGATCGGCTTCGATGTCGATCACAACGGCTTGGGCGGATCCATCCAGTTCTTCAATCACTCGTTGCAACTGGGGTTTCAGCACGTGGCAAGGTCCACAACTCGGTGAGGTGTAAATCACCAGCAGCGGCTTGGCGCTGTCGTGATACAGCTTGCGCAGGGCAAAGCTCCCTTTCTGCCAAAGCCCTTGGGGGTCGTAGGTGGCTTCCGTGGTGACATCCACATTCACCGGGCGTTCGGCCACCGCCGGCTCCACCTGCTCACGCTGCACCCGGGTGGCCAGGTTGTGGTGACTCAGCCAGCGCTCCGCTGCCAAGGCCGCCTTGCAGCCGCTGCCAGCTGCGGTGATGCCCTGTCGCCATTCGGCATCGGCCACATCGCCGGCCGCGAAAACGCCTTCCATGGACGTTTCCGGTCGTCCGGGTTGCGTTGTCAGGTAACCCTTGTCGTTCAGATCGATTTGCCCCTTAAGCAGATCGGTGTTGGGGGTGTGGCCGATGGCATAGAAGAGCCCCTTAACGGCGATGGTGGATGAACTGGCCTCGATGCGATTGCGCAGGGTCATCGACTGCATCCAGTCGTCCCCGCTCACGTCCTCGATTTCGCTGTTCCAGTGCACCGTGATCGCGTCGTTGGCCAACACCCGATCAGCCATCGCGGCACTGGCGCGGAGCTTGTCGGAGCGCACCACCAGATGCACATGGCTTCCGTACTTGGTGAGGTACACCGCCTCCTCGCAGGCGGAGTCGCCGCCGCCCACCACGGCGAGTTCCTCATTGCGGAACTGCGGTGTGGCGCCGTCACAGATCGCACAGGCACTGATGCCTTTGCTCCAGAAGGTTTCCTCAGAGGGAAGTTGGAGGCGGTTGGCACTGGCGCCGGTCGCGATCACCAGGGCGTGGGTGCGGATGGTCTGTCCCTCGACCTCAATGCGGTAGGGCTTGGAGCTGAGATCAATGCTGTCCGCATCTGCTTCCAGCAGGTGGGTGCCCCAACGCACCGCCTGGGACTTCATCAGGTCCATCAGGTCGGGCCCGAGCACGCCATCAGGGAAGCCCGGAAAATTCTCCACATGGGTGGTGGTCATCAGCTGGCCACCGGGGATGCCACCGCGCTGGAACCCAGTGATAAGCAGCGGTTGCAGGTTGGCCCGTGCTGCGTAGATGGCGGCTGTGTACCCGGCTGGCCCTGACCCAACGATGACCAGGTTTTCGATGTGATCTGTACCGGCTTGACCCACCGATTAAGCGAACTGACTATGAGTTAAATCTAAAGCCCTGCTGGAAGCCGACGTGAGCAAAGGCTTGGGAAAAAATGAATGAGATTTAGAAGAATTTAAGAAAAACTTCAGATTTCAACTTGTGAGTCGTTGGAGCTGGGGTCGTGAATTGGACGCCGTTTGCACGGGTTGCGCGGAGCTGCCAAAACATTGGCCTCAAGCATCTCCACGTTTTCGCCGATGCATGTGATCCATTCGCAGAATTCTTGCGTTATCGCATAACTGTCTTCATAGCGCTCTTCCTTGTCCAGGACTGCGATGCGCGTGGATGCCCAGCCCGTTGCAACGACGATCCGGCGTTCCATTGCAGCGTCCATGACTGTCTCCTCGATGTTGATCAGGTTGGCGGATCGGGGGGCCCTTTCAGCCCTCCATTTGCACAAATTCGCATTTTCCTCTGGCCAATGCTGTGCTCAGCGCTGCAAAAAAGCGGGTAATTCGGGCGTTTTCAGCCGGATCACAGCGCCGGCTCCGTCCTCCACCGCTTCCAGGGGAAGGCTCGGTCCGCGCCAGGCGCCAACCCCCGGCTGCTCGTCTTCGGCCTCCTGCTCCTGAGGCCGCAGCACGTAGGGCTCGGCCACCGACCATGAGCGGGCGTAGTCCATCAGCAGTGGGTCTGCTGGAGCAAACACGTAGGATGCTTCCCTGGGAACGGCTTCACGGGCGGCCAGTTCAGGTGTCATCCGCACAGCCCGGGTGATGCCCTGCACAAACCGGCTCCGGGTCACCACGGTGGTCAGGTAGGCCACCACCCGTAGACGTGGCGCATCAAAGCCCTCCGCGCACATGTCGATGCTCACCAGCCAATCGGCGTCACCGCTTTGGAAGGCGTTCAAGCGCTCCGTTGCTTGGGGGCTCTGGGAATGGATCAACTCCACCCGGTTGCCGTCGTCCATCAACACCCGGCTGATGGCTTCGGCGTGGCTGATGTCGCGGGCGATCACAAGACCAGCAGCCTGCGGTTGTCGCTCACGCAACTTGTTCAGTTTCTGCTGGGCGCACAGCAGCACCTGCTGACCAATGCTGCTGCTGTCAGCCAGGCGAATGGCGCGACGCAGGTTTCGCGCGCGCCAGCTTTCCCGTTGCTCCGCCGAGAGGGGGGAAACGTCGCGGTCGGGTTGGCCTTCGCGGCTGTGTTCCACCCAGCCGTCCTGAAAACGGAACTCCAGGGGGCGCACATCCCCTGCGGCGATCAAGTCCCTGGGTTCAACGCAGAGATCCGGTCGGATCTGCTCAACCCAACCGCCGTCATCGAGCCGCACCCGCATGCGCCTGGCGGCGCAGAACGCCAGGTTGTCGGCACGAAAGGGGGTGCCCGTGAGCCCCAGGCGCAGCCGCACGCTGCCGGTCAGCTCCAGAAAGGTCTGCCCCCAGGCGGTGGCATCCGGTTCGTCGGGATCAACGCCGAGATGATGGGCCTCATCGGCGATCGCCATGCAGGCGCTCAGGCCCCATTGCTTGAGCCGTTCCCCCAGAGCCTCGCGCTGGCGACCGGCCCCCTGATAGGTCACCAACAAGCCATCGGCGTCCTGGCTTTGCTCCGGCGGGCAGGGCCACTCCTCCAGCCGCAAGCCAAGACGCGCCGCGGCAGATTTCCACTGATTGAGGATTGAGGTCCGGTGGCAGAAGGCCAGGAAATGGTCCAGCCGGCCTTGATCACGCATGGCGCGGAATCCCAGCAACGCTCCGAGGGTTTTGCCTGCCCCGGGGCCGGCAAACACCAGCAGGTCGCGGCTGCTGCCCTCAAGCTCGAGCCTGCGCCGCAGCAGCTGAATCAGCTGTTGCTGCCACTGCCTTGGTTGCACCTGGCGTGCCTGGGCCTCGTTCGTGGTTTGCCTGGCCGGGAGGTTGAAGCTGACGGCTGAGATATCACCTCCCGGGAAGATGAGTCTTTTTAACCATTCCTTTGCGCCGTGGCATCTCTACCGTCCGGCCATCAGCTCCATCGGGATCGGGTCCCGCCCATCGCCATGGCCGAACGTCGTTTCTTCAGCAGCCCCCTCGATCAGCAGCGCGACCAGCTCGATGGCTGCTGGCAACTCGAATGCGATATCGATCCGTTGATTCTTCGGGCCCGGGTTCTGCACCGCCGCGGAGAGGTGAACGGGGCCGCCGGCCTCGAACAGGAAGTGCTGCCGATCGTCTGACCGGCAGCACGTTTTGGATCATCAGCGCTTGCTTTAGAGCGCCTGCTTCAGAGCGCTTCGGCGTGGTTGACCACCAGGTGCTCCACTTCCTTCAAGGCCTCCTCCGAGGCGGAGCGAGCTGCCGTGAAATCCCCCTTGGCGGTGTCCAGCAGCTGCTGAGCGAGCCGATCCAGCAGCTCCTCTTTGTGCTCCTCAAGCATCGCCACGATTTCGGTCTCCACCAAGGTGCGCACCGCTTGAATGCGCAGGTCGTCGTTTTCGGCCTCCGCGAAGGTGCCCTGCACGAGTTCCTGGATGAACAGGCGGTGCACCTCGCTGCTGCGCAGGAAGCTTTCCGTGGCGTTGATCATCCCGTCCACCAGGGTGCGATCGGGCTCGCTCTCACCGTCGTTGAGCTTGAACTCCCAGTCGAGATGGCGTCGCTGCCAGCCGGCCGTGTGCAGGCTCGGCATCACGCTTTGCGAAAAGGTGTCGACGGAGATTTCATAAATCCGCTCCGCCAGCCGTTCGCACCAGTCTTTGCCGTGCAACTGGAGGGTGGACTGCATGGTTTCCCGTTCAACGGCATGGCCACCGTGGTGGCTGTGGCAGAGGCCGTCGGGACACTCGATTGCGCTGAGACCCATGGGGAGCACAGAGGGTGCACTTCACGTAGCAAGAGCAACAGAACTGAGGGTCTTTCTTCAGGAAGGTTCCTGATCGCGAGAAGGCGACCTCGTAACCTCGCTTGGGTCGGTGGTTGTGTTCGCCTTGCCCAGACTTCTGATACCGGTGGAGTCGACACCGGGAGAAACCCGTGTCGCGGCAACGCCGGACACGGTCAAAAAATTCGTTTCGTTGGGCTGCAGCGTCGCAGTCGAATGCGGAGCCGGTACTCCCTCCGGATACCTCGATGAGGCCTACGCCGAGCAGGGCGCAGATCTCATTGAGAAAGGAGACACGTCGGCCTGGGGTCAGGCCGACGTTCTCCTCTGTGTTCAATCGCCGAGCGCAGCCACCCTGGCCAGCTTGCGCCAGGGAGCGCTGGTGGTCGGTCTTCTTTCCCCCTACGCCAACGAAGAGCTGACGGCCGCCCTGAAGCGCAGCGGCCTTTCAGCCATGGCGCTCGAGCTGTTGCCCCGGATCAGCCGGGCGCAGTCCGCCGATGCGCTCTCCTCCCAGGCCAACATCGCGGGCTACAAGTCGGTGCTGCTGGCCTCCGCCGCGCTGGACCGTTATTTCCCGATGCTGATGACGGCGGCGGGCACCGTTCAGCCGGCCAAGGTGGTGATTCTTGGAGCCGGTGTGGCCGGCCTTCAGGCCGTGGCCACGGCGCGCCGTCTGGGTGCTGTCGTGTACGTCAGTGACATCAGACCTGCGGTGAAGGAGCAGGTGGAATCCCTCGGCGCCCGTTTCATTGAGCCCCCCGAAATGGAGGACAAGCCTTCGGAATCCGGTGGCTATGCCAAACAGGCCTCCGATGCCTTCCTGGCGGCCCAGCGTCAGCAGCTGTCCGATCAGCTGGCGGAGGCCGACGTGGCCATCTGCACCGCCCAGGTGCCCGGCCGCCGCGCTCCGCGTCTGATCAGCGAAGACATGCTCGATCGGATGCGCCCCGGCGCGGTGGTGGTGGATCTGGCCGTGGCCCAGGGCGGCAACTGTGCCGACACCGTTCCTGGCAAGACCGTGGATCGCAAGGGTGTGAAGCTGATCGGTGGTAACGACCTGCCCTGCAGCGTTCCCAATCACGCCAGTGCGCTCTACGCCCGCAACCTCGTGGCTCTGCTGGAGCCCATCTTGAAGGACGGCGTCCTCAGCCTTGATCCCGAGGATGAACTGATCGCCGGCTGTCTGATCGCCCAGGACGGCACCATCCATCGTGGCGATGTCCTTACCCCAGGTGCCAACTGATGTTTGTTGAATTCCTCTGGGTTCTCCTGCTTGGCAGCCTGCTTGGGCTGGAGCTGATCGGCAAGGTTCCCCCCACCCTGCACACTCCCTTGATGAGTGGTGCCAATGCCATCTCGGGCATCACCGTGTTGGCAGCACTCACCGCCATCATCAAAGCCGGCGACAACACCGTGCTGCTGCTGCTCGGTTCCGTCTCGCTGGGCTTTGCCCTGTTCAACGTGATCGGGGGCTTCCTCGTGACCGATCGCATGCTGGCCATGTTCAGCCGCAAGCCTGCTCGCAAGGAGAACCGCTGATGTCTGACCTTCTCAAATACGCGATCGAGCTGGTTGCGGTTCTGCTGCTGGCCCTCGGCATCAAAGGTCTCTCCAAGGTGCGTTCCGCCAGGGGCGCCAACCAGCTGGCCGCTGTGGCCATGGGCCTTGCGGTGCTGGGTCTGCTGATCAACTACCTCGGCACCAGCGGCATCAGCATCGCCGCCTGGACCTGGATCATCGCCGGAACGTTGGTGGGTGGTGTGCTCGGCGCCATCACCGCCCAGCGGGTGCCGATGACCTCCATGCCGGAGACGGTCGCCCTCTTCAACGGCTGCGGTGGCATGTCGTCACTGCTGGTGGCTCTGGCTGCTGCTCTTTACCCGGCGGCCCTCGATGCGGCAGGCCCTGTGGCCGTGGTGTCGATCGTTGTCTCCGTGTTCGTGGGAGCGATCACCTTCACCGGCTCGATCGTGGCCATGGCCAAGCTGCAGGGTTGGCTGTCCACGCCGGCTTGGATGCAGAGCAAGGCGCGCCACGCCGTGAACATTGCGATGGCGGTGGCATCCCTTGTGGGTGCCGTTGAGATGCTGCGCAACGCTGATTCGAGCACTGGCCTCTGGCTGCTGGTGGTGGCCTCCGGCCTGCTGGGAATCGGGGTGACGCTGCCGATCGGCGGCGCCGACATGCCCGTGGTGATCTCCCTGCTGAACAGCTATTCCGGTGTGGCTGCCGCTGCTGCCGGTTTCGTGGTGGGCAGCCAGTTGCTGATCGTGGCCGGCGCCATGGTTGGTGCTGCTGGCCTGATCCTCACCCAGGTGATGTGCAACGGCATGAACCGTTCCCTGGTGTCTGTGCTGTTCGGTGGCGCCCTGGGTGCCACGACCGCCGCAGGCGGTGGCGGCGGTGAATACACCAACATCACCAGCTGCAGTGTTGAGGAGTGCGCTCTCACCCTTGAGGCTGCTGAACGGGTGGTGATTGTTCCGGGCTATGGCTTGGCCGTGGCTCAGGCGCAACACACGCTTAGGGAAGTGACTCGGGTGCTGGAGAGCGCTGGTATCGATGTGGCCTATGCCATTCACCCGGTGGCCGGTCGTATGCCGGGTCACATGAACGTGCTCCTGGCTGAGGCCGATGTGCCCTACGAGCAGCTGCAGGAGATGGATCAGATCAATCCCGAGTTCCCTGCCACCGACGTGGTGTTGGTGCTGGGTGCCAATGATGTGGTCAATCCCCAGGCCAAGAACGACCCCAATTCGCCTCTCTACGGCATGCCCGTTCTGGATGTGCAGGACGCCCGCACGGTGTTCGTGGTGAAACGGGGCATGAGCGCTGGCTACTCCGGCATCAAGAACGATCTGTTCGAGCTGGCCAACACCTCGATGCTGTTCGGCGATGCCAAGAAGGTGCTCGGCGATCTCCTGGTGGAACTCAAGGATCTGGGACTGGGCAAGAAGTGATGGCCCGCGGCGTGGATAACCCCCAGCTGCGGGAGCGGCTGGGGGTTCCGTCGTTTGAGCAGCGCTGGCCCTGGATTGGCGGTGATCTGCAAACCCTGCGCGACACCCTGCGCGAGGTGGATCTCCCCCACGATCAAGGGGTTCCGATTGAAATTCCCGTGCCAGCCCTGCCCAGTGGAGCGGCGGCTGCCGGGTCGTTGCTGGCCTTGCTCGATCTGCCGGAAGGGGACCCCAAGGGCTTGGTTTTGCTGCTCCATGGGCTGGGTGGATCCAGTTCCCGGGAAGGCCTGAGGCGGATGGGTGTGGCGCTCCAGGTCGCCGGTTTTGCAGTGCTGCGCCTCAACCTGCGCGGTGCTGATCCAGGCCGCCACCTTGCGGGTGGCACGTATGCAGCACGCTGCAACAGCGATCTGCTGCCGGTGATTGCTCGGGCCCGAAGCTTGGCGGCGGGTCGCCCACTGCTGGGGGCAGGCATCTCCCTGGGCGGCACGATGCTGCTCAATGCCGCGCTGGCTTCCCCCGGTGTGCTTGATGGCCTCTTCTGTGCCAGCAGTCCCCTGGATCTGGCGGCCTGCAGCGCCTCGATCGAGCGACCGCGCAATCGGGTCTACCAACGCTGGCTGCTCAAGCGGTTGGTGCGTCAGACCCTGGCAGATCCCTTTGGGGTGAGCGCCGACGAGGAAGCCCAGCTGCAGGCGACGCCCCCTCGTTCGATTCGTGAATTCGACAGTGCCGTGACGGCTCCCCGCTGGGGGTTTGCTGATGTGGAGGCCTACTACCGCGAGGCTTCACCCCTGCAGCATCTGGTGCCCGCCTGTAAAGCGATGCCGCCCACCTTGCTGCTGCAGGCCCTGGATGATCCTTGGGTTCCTGCTTCCTCTGCAATGGGTCTCGCAGAGGCGCTGCCTCCGGAGGCTGCGATTCGCACCTTGTTCACGCCACGGGGAGGGCACAACGGCTTCCATGGCCGCGACGGATGCTGGGGCGACCAGCTGGCGGCGGCCTGGCTCAGGGACGTTGTTGCTGGTTAAGCCGTGATCCCCACATGTTGTGGGGCCCTATCGCTTCAGTAGTAGAAGGCCCGATCGCTTGGGTTCTGGTACACAGCGCCACCACAGCGGGTGGCAATCCTCCACAGCGCTTTGTGGATCGGTGTTGAGTCGTAGCGCACCAGCTCAGGAAATCTCTGCTTTAGCAGTTGAGTTCCACGCCAGGCGTTGTAGTGCGGAATCGATGAATTCACGTGATGGCACACGTGGGTTGAACCGATTCCATGGTGCAGCAGGTTGAGGATGGGCCCGTAGGGCCGATCAACCGTTTGCAGGGCTCCCTTCGACCACGTCCAGGTTTCGTTGGAGAAGTGAGGGATATCGGTGTTGGTGTGCTGCAGCCAGGTGTAGGTGGTCAGCCACATGTTGATCATCAGGTAGGGCAGGCCGTAGATGCACAGCACACGGAGCAGGGAAAACTGCACTGAGGCGATGATCAAGAAGGCAACCATGGCGAGCAATCCCAGGTTGGATCGCAGCATCCACTTGCCGAAAGACTGCGGGAAAAGGCGGCGCTTGCCGTTGAAATTGCGATTGCGATTCCAGAAATGAGAGGTGGGGGAGTCGTAGTCCTCGCCGCCGGTGGCGCCCAGGAAGAGATAAAGCTGCCAGCCAATCACGAGGTGATTGAACAGAGAAATGATCCCGAAGACGGTGGGATTCAACCTCTGCTTGAGCTGTTCGGTGGTTCGTCCCATCGGTGACGTTGCCCGCGGCGGAACATGGGTTTCTCCCTGTTCCAGGTGATTGCAGTGGGCGTGGTGCACCGCATGGCTGTGGGCCCAGCTGTAATACGGCACCAGCAAAATGCTGTGCAGAACAAAGCCCACAACGCCTTCAATCCGGCGGTTGGGGTGGAAGGCGTGATGGCCGCATTCATGGGCGATCACCCAGCAGCCCATCGCGATGGTGCCGGTGATCACGCCGTAGAGGAGCCAGAGGGGGGTGGCGGCTGCCGAGAGCGGGATCAGGGTTCCCAGGCCGACGGCCAGAAGCGAAAGCCCAGCAGACATGGTCAAGCTCGCCCAGGACTTCGCTGGGCTCAGCTTGGAGAGCTCTGCTGGCAAGACGCTGAGCAGCTCAGCTTTGCTCGGGTAGAGGGTTGATTCAGCGCTGTCTTCAGGGGCTGGATTTGCGGGTCGGGTCGCAGTTGCAAATGCCAAATGGAAGCCTCAAGACAAGCGCTCATCTGTTGGCGCTTAAGGTTTTCATCATAATTGCCTGGGCTGCGACCTGTGGGCGCATGGTGCTCAAGAGCTCAATAGCAATTGTTCGGATTTCGTTGTTTGGAATTCCGGCTGGATTTCAAGTTCCTTTTGCTCAGAGTTCCTTCTCTTGGGTGCAAATTGAGCCTCTCGCTAATGCTTTGCTGGATTGATTTGGGATCAAATTTCGCCTGAAGGGGCGCCAGTGGTTGTCTCGAATGGTGTTCTTTTGAGAATCCACTCTTCAACGGGTTGTTGGCCGATGATGTGTTGTTCGATGATTCTTTTGACGCGATCGGGTGAAACATCGGCGTACCAAATTCCGTCTGGCCAGACCAGAAGAATCGGCCCTCGTTCGCACACCCTGAGGCAATCGGCTTTGCTGCGCAGAACAATTCCCTCTGGGCGTTCCGTGTTTTCGAGATTCAGTTCGCGAACAACGCTTTTCAGTTCATTCCAGGTTTGTGCCCCAAGCGCCGAATCGCAGCATTTGGCTTTTGTCGCGGTTGCGCAGAGCAGGAGGTGATGGCTGACCCGTTGCATGCCTAAGCGGCGAGCGCTCCCATGGGCAAACGGGTCACACCGCGGTTCACCTGTTCCCGAACGGCGGTTCGCGCCCACTGATCCACCCGCAGCACGTCGTCTAACTGGGGTTGGGTCATCAGATCGGGTTTATGACGCTCGCAGGCGGCCTCGATCACTGTCGGGATATCGAGGAAGTGAATCTTCTCCTCGAGGAACTGCGCCACGGCTTCCTCGTTGGCAGCATTCATCACCGCCGGCATGGTTCCGCCGGCGCGTCCGGCGGCGTAGGCCAGCTCCATGCAGGGGTACTTGGCGGGATCGGGGGCCCGGAAGCTGAGCTGACCCACTTCCGTGAGATCCAGTCGCCGCCATGGCGTCTCCAGGCGTGAGGGCCAGCTCAGGCAGTAGAGGATGGGCAGCTTCATGTCGGGCCAGCCCAGTTGGGCCAGCACGGAGGAATCTGCCAGTTCGATCATCGAATGGATGATGCTCTGGGGATGGATGACGATCTCGATGTGGTCGTAATCCAGGCCGAACAGGTAATGGGCTTCGATCACCTCCAGCCCCTTGTTCATCAAGGAGGCGGAATCCACGGTGATCTTGCGGCCCATGCTCCAGTTGGGGTGACTGGTGGCATCGGCCACTGTGGCCTTTTCAAGGTCGGCGGCCGTCCAGTCGCGGAAGGCGCCGCCGGAGGCTGTGAGCTGAATCCGGCGCAGCCCCGGTGTGGGCACGCCGGTGGAGAGGCGTGCGTTTTCAGCCCAGGGGGTTCCCTGCAGGCACTGGAAAATTGCTGAGTGCTCCGAATCCGCCGGCAGCAGACGGCTGCCGCTCTTCTTCAGCTCCGGCAGCACCACGGGGCCGGCTGCAATCAGCGTTTCCTTGTTCGCCAGAGCCAGGTCTTTGCCGGCGCGGATCGCCGCCAGGGTCGGCAACAGACCGGCGCAACCAACAATGCCCGTCACCACCAGGTCGGCGCTGTCCCAGGCGGCAGCAACGTTGAGACCATCAGCACCTCCCACCAGCTGGGGTGCATCAGCGCCTGTGACGCCGGCGCCCTGCAGACGCTCCTGCAGTTCGGGCAGGAGATCGGCATCGGCCAGGGCCACCACCTCAGGGCGATGCCGCTGAACTTGGTCAACCAAAAGCTTCAGGTTGCGGCCGGCCGTCAGGGCCACAACGCGGAACTGCTCTGGAAACTCCTCAGCGATCTGGAGGGTCTGGGTGCCGATCGAACCGGTGGATCCCAGCACGCTGATGGCTTTCATGCTGTTCCGGCAGTTGCGACAAGTCTCCCACCAGGACCGTTGAACGCTGGCAAGCTGGCGGACAGCTTGTGGAGAGCGCATGGCGAAGGAACAGTGGCGATCGGGCCTGGGGTTTGTCCTGGCGGCTGCGGGCAGTGCCGTGGGTCTGGGCAATCTCTGGGGCTTTGCCTACCGCGCCTCCCAGGGAGGTGGCGGCGCCTTCCTGCTGCTCTACGTGGTGATTGTGCTGTTGGTCTGCCTGCCGGTGCTGGTGGCCGAAATGGTGCTGGGGCGCAGCACCGGCCAAAGCCCCCTGCTCGCGCCAGTGGCGGCCGCCGGTCGCCGTTGGCAGCCGATGGGTTGGCTGTTCGTGCTGGCGGCCAGTGGAATCCTGGCCTTCTATGCCGTGTTGATGGGGTGGACCGGGGCCACCCTGGTGCAGACCCTCACCCAGGGGCTCCCGGCGGATATCGCTTCAGCGGAAGCCTTTTTCGCCGGCCTCAGTGGCGGCCGCTCCGCCTTGATCGGCCAGCTGCTCAGCCTGGTGGCGACTGCTGCTGTGGTGGCGGCCGGCGTGCGCGGAGGCATTGAGCGTTTGTCCCGCTGGGGGCTGCCGCTGTTGTTTGTGCTGCTGATTGGCCTTGCGGTATGGGCCGCTGGTCTTGATGGGGCCTCGGAGGGCTATCGCACCTTCCTGCTCCGCTGGGACAACAGCCAGTTGCAGGACCCCACCACGATTCGCAATGCCTTCACCCAGGCCTTCTTCTCGATTGGCACGGGCATCGGCTGCATCCTGGCCTATTCGGCCTACCTGAGCCGGCGCGCCCACCTGCCGCGGGAAGCCGTGGCGGTGGTGGGGATGGACACCGCTGTGGGCTTGCTGGCCGGCATGGTCACCTTCCCCGTGGTGATGAGCTTTGGCCTCCAGGATGTGATCAGTGGCTCCACCCTGGGCACGATCTTCATCGCGCTGCCCACGGGCCTGGGCTCGCTGGGCGCCACAGGTCAGCTGGTGGCGGTGCTCTTTTTTGCTCTGGCCCTGATTGCAGCGATCACCTCAGCGGTGTCGCTGTTGGAGGTGCCGGTGGCCTGTTTGATCGATCGCCTGGGGTGGAGCCGCTCCCGGGCCGTCTGGGTGTCCGCGGCGTTGATCTTTGTGGCCGGTCTTCCAGCGGCCACCTCCATGGAGGTTCTCGGCTGGATGGATTCCGTGTTTGGGGGCCTGCTGCTGATTCTGGGGGGCTTGCTCCTGGCCCTGTTGCTGGGTTGGGTGCTTCCCGCCCGTTTTCAAGAGGAGCTCAGCCATTCGGGGAGCCCGATCTGGCTGCAGCGCTTTCTGCTGGTGATGCTGCGCTGGATTTCGCCGCCAGTGATCGCCGTTGGTCTGGTGATCAGCGTGATTGATCTGATCCCTAGCTGAGGAGATTCACCTGGAGAGTGCCTACGGCTGATCCGAGGAATTGAGCATGGATTCCATCTTGCGAATCCTCTGCAGCATCTTGTCCCACACCTCTGCTTTCCAGGCTTGCTCCGCATCGCCCGTGGACGCGGCCAGTTGCTTCTGAGTCGTGAGCTTCGCCTCAAGATCCTCGCCGGCATCAAGGGCCTTCATCAGCTCCATCTCGAGCTTGGCGGTTTCCATGAAGTTCAGCTTCTTCAGCCAGAGCATGGGGAGCAACAGGATCGGGGTTCAGTCTGCCGGGATCAGGCGCGGATCCACTCCGTCACTCCGCCGGGTTTGTCGATCAGCTCCACCCCTTGGGCGACGAGCTCATCCCGGATCCGGTCGGCCTCCGCGTAATCCTTGGCTGCTTTCGCTGCCTTGCGCGCCGCAATGGCTGCATCAATGGCGCCGTCGTCGAGGCTGGTGGCGGCTTCCGCTTCCGAGCGCAGTCCCAGTACCGCCGCCAGGTGTCGCAGCAGCTGCCAACGCCCCTCCAGACCTTTCAACTCCGGCTCAGGCAGGGCGGAGTCTTCCCCCCGTTCCAGCCGGTTGGCGAGGGCCCGTAGGGGCTTGGCCAGATCGAACAGCACGGCCAGTCCGCCCGAGCTGTTGAGGTCATCGTCCATGGCGCTGATGAAGCGTTGTTCGAACTCCACCAGAGCGGTGTCGGCTGGACCTCCGTTGGCGGTCATGGCGCCCTCTGTGAGCGGTGGGGCGATGCTCCAGCCAAGGCTCTCGCCGTGGCGATCGCCAAGGCTCAGGGCCGCATTCAGACCCTTCCAGCCGGTGGCTGCGGCCTCAAGGGACTCGGCGGTGAAATCAAGCGGTTTGCGGTAGTGCGCCTGCAGCACAAACAGGCGAAGGGTCATCGGCGAGATTCCACTGTCCAGCAAGGCGCGGATGGTGGTGAAGTTGCCAAGCGATTTGGACATCTTGGTGCCACCGACATTGACCATGCCGTTGTGCATCCATAGCTTCGCCAGGGTTGTGCCGTTGGCGGTTTCCGATTGAGCAATCTCGTTTTCGTGGTGCGGGAACACCAGATCTCCGCCACCGAGGTGAATGTCAATGGTTTGCCCCAGTTCCTGGCGCACCATCGCTGAGCATTCGATGTGCCAGCCCGGGCGGCCTGGCCCCCAGGGGGATTCCCAGCTGGGTTCTCCGGCTTTGGCCCCCTTCCACAGGGCGAAATCAAAGGGATGACGCTTGCGGCTTTCCTCTCCATCAGCGGTTCGACCGCTGGCTCCTTGCTGCTGGTCTTTGGGGTCGCGGCCGCTGAGCTTGCCGTAGTTCTTGGCCTTCGAAATGTCGAAGTAGACATCACCGTCTGAGCTGTAGGCGGCTCCTTTGGATTCCAGTTCGCTGATCAGTGTCTGGATGCCTTCGATGCAGCCGGTGGCCCGTGGCATTCGGTCGGCCGGGAGAATATTCAGACGCCCCATGTCGACCTCGAACGCTTCGATATTGCGTTCACTCACCGCCTGCATCGTGATGCCCTCCTCATTGGCGCGGTTGAGGATCTTGTCGTCGATGTCGGTGTAGTTCTGGACGTAGGTGACGTCGTACCCGCGCCAGATCAGATATCGCCGCAGCACATCCCAGTTGATGTAGCTGCGGGCATGCCCCAGGTGGCAGAGGTCATAGACCGTCACGCCGCAGCAATAGATGCTGGCTTTGCCCTCGGTGAGGGGCTCGAACGCTTCGGTGCGGCTTGTGAGGCTGTTGGTGAAGCGCAGGGACACAGCTGATCAGGAGCTCAGGATGAGGCTACGGCCTGTTCGGCTGCGTTTATTTCGCCTCCATCCAGTTCGCGCCGACGCCGGTCTCCACCACCAAGGGAACACTCAGCGCAACGGCCTGTTCCATGGTCTGCACCACCAGCTCTCGGATGGCGTCCAGGGCGTCCGGCGCCACCTCGAGCACCAGTTCGTCGTGCACCTGCAGCAGCAGCTGGGCCGGTAGGCCCTGACGCTGCAGGGCGTCTTGCAGCTGCACCATTGCCACTTTGATGATGTCGGCACTCGAGCCCTGAATCGGGGCATTCGCCGCCGCCCGCAGTTGCTGCGCCTCCATGCCGCCGCGGCGGGCCACGTCTAGGTCGATCTCTAGTGGGTCCTTGCCAAGCAGCCGCCCCAGGCCGTTGCGATCGAAGTGGAACGGCCGCCGGCGGCCGAGAATCGTTTCCACATAACCGCGGCTGAGGGCGAGCCGCTCTTGCAGCTCGAGGAAGGCGAACACCTTCGGGTAGCGCTGCTTGTACTTGGCCAGGAACTCCTTGGCTTCGCTCTGGCTCACGCCGGTTTCCCTGGCGAAGCGCTGGGCTCCCATGCCATAGATCACACCGAAGTTGATCGTTTTGCCGAGCCGACGCTCGTCCGGGCTGACTTCGTCTTTGTCCAGCAGCAGCCTGGCGGTCAGCGCGTGCACGTCGTCGCCGCTGCGGTAGGCCTCCTGCAGCACCTCTTCTCCAGAGAGGTGGGTGAGGATGCGCAGCTCGATCTGGGAGTAATCAGCGCTGAGCAGGGTCCAGCCCTCCTGAGGCAGGAAGGCCTTGCGGATCCGGCGGCTGTACTCGGTGCGCACCGGAATGTTCTGCAGGTTGGGATTGCTACTGCTCAGCCGCCCCGTTGCCGTTACGGCCTGGTTGAAATCGGTGTGGACCCGCCCGGTTTCCGCTTCCACCAGCTGCGGCAAGGCGTCGATGTACGTGCTCTTGAGCTTGCTGAGCACCCGGTGCTCCAGCACCAGGGGCACCACCGGGTGGTCGTTGCCGAGTTTCTCCAGCACGGTGGCGTCGGTGCTGAAGCCGGTTTTGGTGCGACGGGATTTCTTGCGATCCAGGCCAAGGGTGTCGAACAGCAGCTCCCCCAGCTGCTTGGGTGAGGCCAGGTTGAAGTCCACTCCAGCGGCTGCTTTGGCGTCGGATTCCAGCTGCTGCAGGGTGGAGCCCATCTCCTCGGAAAGGCCCTGGAGATAGGGCACATCAATGCGGATTCCGGTGGATTCCATCCGGGCCAGCACCGGTTCCAGCGGCTGCTCCACCTGCTCCAGCAATGGCAGCAACTGCGGACCCATGACCTCCAGCTGACGTCGCAGCAGCAGGGCGAGGCGATGGGTGACGTGCACGTCCATACCGCAGTACAGGCTGGCGGGCTCCAGCGGCACATCGGCGAAGGTTTGCTTCTTGCCCACCAGATCGGTGAAGACGGTGGGCTGGAAGCCGAATTCCCGTTTGGCCATCAGCTCCAGACCATGTTTGGCTGCGGCATCCCGCAGGTAATCGGCCAGCAGCGTGTCGATCACGACGCCCCCCAGGGCAACGCCATGCCGCAACAGGATCAAGCGGTCGTATTTGGCGTTCTGCAGAGCCTTGGGGTGGTTGCTGCTGGCCAGCCAGGGGGCGAGGGCGGTGAGCACGGTTTCCAAGGGCAGCTGCTCCGGGCTGCTGTCTTCACTGCCTTTGTGACCCAGCGGGATGTAGGCGAGTGCGTCGAGGGCCCCTCCCCAGCAGATGCCGATGCCGACGAGTTCGGCGCGGAATGGGTTGAGGTCGGTGGTCTCGGTGTCGAAGGCCACAGGCAGGCTGCTGTCGGTGCAGGCCAATAGCCTTTGCACCAGGGCGTCCAGGGCCGTTTCGGTCTGGATTAGCTGCGGCTTCAGGGCCGGCAGACCCACGTCGTCTTGGGTTGTCGGCTCGGTTGCGGCTTCTGCAGCTACTGGTTCTGTGGTGGCTGAGCGCCGGGGGGTCTTGGCTGCAGCGGCCTCCGCATTGGCCCCGTAGCCCCCTTCGGAGAAGGCCGCCACAAAGCCGCCCACCTGGCGCAGCAGGCTGTTGAGCTCGAGGTCTTCCAGGCAGCTGCTCAGGCCGTCGGCATCCACCGACGACAACGGCAGGCTGGGTTCCTTGGGCAGGGGAACATCGACGAGGATCTCGGCCAGCTTGCGCGACAGGTAGGCGTTGTCGCGGTCGGCGCGCAGCTTTCCTTTCAGAGCTCCTTTGATGGCGCCCCGGCTTGCTTTCGGCCCTTCGGCTTCCACTTGCTCGAGGGTGGCGTACACCGCGTCGAGGTCGCTGTTGTCTTTCAGCAGGTTGATGGCTGTTTTGGGGCCAACACCACGCACGCCAGGGATGTTGTCGGAGCTGTCCCCGGTGAGGGCCTTGAGGTCCACCACCTTGTCGGGCATCACGCCGAGCTTGCCGAGCACCCCTTCTTCGCGGATCAGCGTTGGGCCACTGCTTTTGGCGTAGGGGCCGCCACCCATGTAGAGCACCGCGATGTCGCGGCTGTCATCCACCAGCTGGAACAGGTCGCGGTCTCCCGAGAGGATCCGCACGCCCCATCCGGAGTCGGCCGCTCGGTTCGCCAGGGTTCCCAGCACATCGTCGGCTTCGTAGCCCGGTGCCATGCAGAGGGGGAGCTGCAGGTGCGTTTCGAGGATCTGCTGCAGCTGTTCGAGGTCCTGGAAGAACACCTCAGGGGCCACATCCCGGTGGGCCTTGTAGTTGGCGTCCGCCTTGTGGCGGAAGGTGGGCTCGGCTGTGTCGAAGGCAATGGCAACGCCTTCGGGCTTCAGAGTTTTGCTGTTGTCCAGCAGGGCTTTGAGAAAGCCGTAGGTCACGCTGGTGGGCCGGCCGTCTTTGGTAGCCAGACCGCCTTCCCCCCCCTTGCTGAAGGCGTAGAAGCTGCGGAATGCCAGGGAATGGCCATCCACAAGCAGCAGAAGGGGCTTGGCGGTGGCCTCGGGCATGACGGTGTTGAAAGTGTGGGTGGGTCAATCGCGGCGATCGGCCCATGGGGGCAGATCGATGAACACGCGGGTTCCTGATTCGAGACCGTTCAGGATCGCAGTCTTATCGCCGCTGCTGTTGCCCAGTTCCACCGGCTGAAAACGTGGTTGCTGGTTTTCACCCACAAGCAACACACCCTGTTGGCCGTCTTCAAGGGTGATCGCCACGGTGGGCACCAGAATTTCGGGCGCACTGCGCCCGGTTTGGAAATTGATGTCGGCGGTCATGCCGATCTTCAGTTTCTTCTGCGGGTTGACGAAGTTCAGCTTCACTTCAAAGGAGGTGACGCTGTTTTCTTTCGCGGCGCGGGGGGCAACCTCACTCACCGTTGCCTGGAAGCGCTCATCGGGATAGGCATCCACCCTGATCTCGGCGGTTTGGCCGGGCTGGATGCGGCCGATGTCGCTTTCCGGAACGCGGGCCCTCACCTCCAAGCCTTGCGAGAGCTCAACGATCGAGGCGCTGGTGGCACCGGCTGTGGCCGAGGCGGCTGTGGTGGGGGTCACAAATGACCCCGGTTCGGCGTAGCGCGCTGTGATCGTTCCTGAGAAGGGGGCGCGGATCGTCTTTTCTCGGCTCTCCTGTTCCAGTTGCTCCACCCGTTCCCGGGCTGCCACCAGACCCGCCTGCCTGGCCAGCATCTCGAAGCGTGCATCACTGAAGTCGTCAGCGCTGAGCGCGCCGCTGGCATACAGCTGGCTGCGACGTTCGAAATCCTCCCTCTTGTTCTGATAGTTGGCGTCGGCCTGACGCAGCAGAGCCTGCTTCTCCTGCAGCCGATCATCGAGATCGCCGCGATCCATCACCGCCAGCACCTGCTCGTTCTCCACCACATCCCCCTCATCCACCATCAGCTCCGCCAGCAGACCCGGCTGGCGCGGACTCACGTTCACCTTCTGCTGGGCCTGCAGTTCGCCGCTGGCGCTGATCACTCCAGAGAGCACGCCGCGTTCAGCTGTGGTGGTGAAGGGCGTCAGATCCCGTTGACGGTTGCTCCCAGGACCGAAACGCAGCAGCAGCCCACCCCCGCCGAGGGCCAGCAGCAGCACTCCCACCATTGCTGTTTTGCGCCGTCTGGATCGTGCTTTTGCCACTGAGGCCAGCTCTGCTTCAGGCGATGGGGACGCAGGGGAGCGCAAGGACTGCAGCATGGGCCCACAAAACTTCACAACAGTCTCGCCGCTGGCCGGTAGATTCCGCCGATGCTCAAAGCCGGAATTGTCGGATTGCCCAACGTGGGCAAGTCCACCTTGTTCAATGCGTTGGTCGCCAACGCTCAGGCGCAGGCTGCCAATTTTCCGTTCTGCACGATCGAGCCCAACGTCGGCACAGTGGCGGTGCCCGATGAACGATTGGACCGGCTCACAGAACTGAGCAAAAGCCAGGACACCATTCCGACCCGGATGGAGTTTGTCGACATTGCTGGTCTGGTGAAAGGCGCCAGCCAGGGCGAAGGTCTGGGCAACAAGTTTCTGGCCAACATCCGTGAGGTTGACGCGATCGTTCACGTGATCCGCTGCTTCGAGGACGATGACGTCATTCACGTTTCAGGGTCAGTGGGTCCCTCCCGGGATGCGGAGGTGATCAATCTTGAGCTGGGTCTGGCGGATCTGGCTCAGATTGAGAAGCGCCGGGAGCGTCTCAAGAAGCAGATGCGCACCAGCAAAGAAGCGCAGGTGGAAGATGCTGCTCTTGAACGGATTCAGGCGGTGCTCGAGAACGGTGGTGCGGCTCGCAGCGTCGAGCTGAACGAGGAAGAAGCGGCGATGATCAAGCCCTTGGGGCTCTTAACCGCCAAGCCGATCATCTATGCCACCAATGTGAGTGAAGACGATCTGGCTGAGGGCAATGCCTTCTGCAGCGAGGTGGTTGAACTGGCCGCCAAGGAAGGTGCCGAAACGGTGCGGATCTCTGCCCAGGTGGAAGCGGAGCTGGTGGAACTGGGAGATGAGGAAACCGCGGACTATCTGGAAGGTCTCGGGGTAACGGAAGGTGGACTGCAAAGCCTGATTCGGGCCACCTATCGATTGCTCGGGCTGCGCACCTACTTCACCACCGGTGAAAAGGAAACAAGGGCCTGGACGTTCAAAGCCGGGATGACCGCTCCGCAGGCTGCCGGTGTGATTCACACCGATTTCGAGCGGGGCTTCATCCGCGCTCAGACCATCGGTTGGGAGAAGCTGCTGGAAGCTGGCTCACTGGCGGAAGCCCGCAACAAGGGTTGGCTGCGCAGTGAAGGAAAAGAGTATGTGGTGGATGAAGGCGATGTGATGGAGTTCCTTTTCAACGTTTAGTCAAAGCATTTGATTCCCTAGGCATTCCCTCTAGCGCTCTTTGACTGTTCAAGAGTGCTTGATTGGGGAAAATTCAGTGATCTCTAATGGTTCGTTTAGAGCAAGCCCGGAATGCATTTGTATCCCTTGAGGAACTTGCTCAACTTTCCACTGTTCATGATCCCACGTCCAATTGCCTCGCATTGATTCAAAGATTCAACTGGAATGAGTTCGATCTCCTGGGTGATTGTCCTCAGAACCAGGTAAGCCGCCTTCTTCCGCTCTCCATGAGCTACCAATGCCCATTCATCGTGCTGTGCGGCTTTGGCAAGCGGCGAAAGCACGACGGCAAGCAGCATTGCCATGAACCATTTCATTGAGCGATCTGATCTTGCTTTTGCAGTGTTGGGGCTAACACAGTTTGGCGGCTGATCATTCCTTACAAATTTTATAAAATGTGGACATCTGTCTCTGGTTGAGATTAATTGGTAGGGCAAGAGTAGTCAGGTCTTCTTCAGTATTTATCTTCATCATCTATCTGAGAGATGGCTTTCTCTTGGTCCTCGTATGGACTTCATCCTCTGGCGTCAGTTCTTATTAATGTTGTTGACCTGAACTCCCAGCAAGAGCATCAAAGCGTTGTTGTTCCGGCAGGGCAATGTCCTGGCCTGTTGCTGTCGCCCCGTAGCGCGGCTTGAGGCTGCGAAGGCTGGGGAGCACGACCAGGCAGGCCCCACCCATCAGCAGCCAGAGCAGCAGGCCACTGTTTTGAAGGTCCAGCAGGGCTCCTCCAGCCAGGGGGGCCACAATGGCGCTGATGGCGAAGCACTGGGAAAACAGCGCCATCGCCAAACCCCGGTGTTCCGGTGGCGTCTCTTCAATGACGGCTTCTGTGGCCGTGGGCAGGAAAGCGGCCTGGGCGAAGGCCATTGGCAGCAGGGCTGCCAGAACCAGGATCGTTCCGTTCTCGAACAGGGAGGAGAGAGCAATCAGGCTGCAGCCCAGACTGAAGCCCGCCAGGCTCAAGCCGAGGCCGAAGGCAACGCTTCGCTCCGCCAGCCAACGGCCCACCGGCCACTGCAGGCTCACCAGCAAGGTCAACTGAAGTGCGATCAGAGCACTGCTGTGGCTTTCGCTCAGGGCCGGTCGCGCCAGCCCGCCGCGCACCAGATCGAGGGGAAGCGCACTTTGTTGAAGGGCCAGGATCCCTGTGGCCACCACACTGATCAGCAGCACCGGTAGTAGGGGAAGCAACCAGGGCAGTCGGGTTGTTGGCCGTGGCCGTTGACCAACCGGCGCTGGGCTGTTGCTGCTGAGGTTGCGGTAGGGCGGACCGTCCTGGAGCGGAACAAGGCTGATCAGCACCAACACAGCGCCCATGCACACTGTTTCAACGATGTACACCGTCCGCAGGATTCCAAGGGTGGCGGCAGCGGTTCCGATCAGCGTGCCGATGCCGATGCCGAGGGCATCGGCACTGCGCACCAGGGCGTAGCCCCGCCCGGAGGGAAGGTTGCCGCAACTGAGGGGAACGGCCAATTCGATGGCAGGCCAGTACAGACCCGCCGCACAGCCCAGCAGCAGTTGTCCGAGCAGGTAGCTGTTGTAGTTGTCAGCCTGCAGCAGGATCAGATCAGCTGCAATGGCCAACAGGGTTGTGCCTCTCACCGGCCAGGAGCAGCGGATGCCGCGATCGAGCATTGCGCCGCTCAGCAGGCGCACCACCGTGCCGATCAGGGCAGAGACGGCCAGGCCGCTTCCCACTTCACGCGCTGAGAAGTCGATCGCATGAAAGATCAGCGGCGTCATGAACATCACCCCGCCGGCACCGATGGACGCCAGGAACCTCAGTCGGGTGACATTTCTCAGGGGTGATGGAAACTGGTTCCACCACCGCAGAGGGTCAGGCGTTGCTGCGCGGACGCTTAACAGGACGATGCATCGCGATGGGCTTGGTGGGCAGTCTGCTGCTCAGCACGTGCGGATCGTGGCCTGTTGGCTCCACAGAACGTGTGGAGGTCAAGATCGACGGCGTGGTTCTTCCGGTTTCGGTGGAGGAACTCGGAGCATTTGTGCGCTCGCCGACGGCTGATCCAGCGCAGCTCTCGCGATCGGAGCTGTCCACCTGGATGGGGCTTCTCTCCCCCGAGAACCGCGAGGGGCTGATCCGTCTGCTCCAGGCTCCGGTGCTCTCCCGCCGCAGCCTCGGGCGTCAGCTGCTCAGCAGCTGGGGGGCGGGTCCGCTACTGGATGCGCTGGGGGAATTGATTCGTGTGGAGGACGGACAGCGCATCAACCGTTCGCTGGTGCTGTCCACGGTGGAGCAGCTGCTTGAACGGCAGGAAACCTTTTCAACGCTGGATTTGTTGGAGGCGTTGCCCACCCCGCAGTTGTGTCTTGATCTGGATGCGTTGGTGGCTGCTTCCAACCGCTGGCGGTTGGAATTGAAGCGTCATCACGCCTTGATGCGGGCTTTGGCTCAGGAGGAGGCTCGGCTGCAGCCCCTTCAGGGCAGGGAGCGTTCTGCCTCGGCTGATGCTCCCCGTCACGCAACGCTTGTGGTGGGCCATCGTTCGCGGCCATTGCGGCTGGAACGTTGGATTCCCCAGTCGCCTCGTGTGGACCGGACCTGGGTTTTGATGATGCCGGGGCTGGGCGGGGACCCCAACCACTTCCACTGGCTGGCGCGTTCGCTGATGCAGGCGGGCTGGCCCGTGCTGGTGCTTGAGCATCCCGGCAGCGATGCCGCGGCTGTTCAGGGTTTGCTCGAGGGGCGGCAGTCGTTCGATGGTGCCGCAGCGCTTCGTGATCGCTTGGCTGACCTGGCGGCGGTGGTTGAGGCGCAGCAACGGGGCGATCTGAACATCCCCGGAACCGAGGTGGTGCTGATGGGGCATTCCCTGGGTGCCCTAACGGCTCTCCTGGCCAGTGGGGCGGAGCTGGTGCCCGGGATGGCCCAGCGCTGTGAAGCCGCCCTGGCGGGCTTGCCCCTCACCAACCTGTCGGAATTGCTTCAGTGCGAACTGGCGGCAGGCCGTGTGCTGGAGAGCAAAGTGATGGACCCGCCGCCCCGGGCGGTGGTGGGGCTCAACAGCTTTGGCGGGTTGATCTGGCCGCACCGGGCCAGTCGGACGTTGCCGATTCCACTGTTGATGGTGGGTGGGACCCTTGATCTGATCACCCCTCCTCTGGATGAGCAGCTGGCTCTTTTGGCTGGATTGGCGGAGCATCCCGCCAGCCGGGTGGTGGTGGTGGAGGGGGCCAGTCACTTTTCGCCGATTCGTGTGGATGGCCAGGGCAAGGCGTCAGAGGGGGACGACATCTTCCGGCTCGGCGAAGAGTTGGTGGGCGTCAATCCCCTCAGGGTTCAACGGGTGATTGCCCATGAAGTCATCCGTTTTCTTGATTCTCTGAACTCCCCGTCACCCAGCAACGATGCGGTTCACCTGATGGACGCCAGTTCCAAGACGCGCTGGCATCGTTTGGGCCGTCGCAGGGTCCAGCAGCTGCTGGATCAGTAGCGCACCCGTGGATCGAGGCTGGCCACCAGCAGGTCAACGGCAACACTCACCAGCACCACCAGGGCGGCGATTACCACCACGATCCCCTGAACGACGGGGTAGTCCCTCTGGTTGATGGCTTCCTGCAGCCGCAAGGCAATGCCTGGCCAGGAAAAGGTCACTTCAATCAGCAGGGCTCCACCAATCAAGGAGGCCACTGTGATGCCAGCAATGGTGAGCACCGGCAGCAAGGCATTGGGCAGCCCGTGGCGCAGGATCACCTGGCGCTCACTAAGGCCGCGGCTGCGCGCCGCTTCCACGTAGTCGCCGCGCAGGGTGCGTCGCAGGTTCAGTCGCAGGGCGGTCGTGAAGGTGCCGCTGAGCAGCAGAGCCAGGGTCCCCGCGGGCAGGATCAGGTGACGCACGGTGCCTCGAAAAGCGGCCCAGTTGTTCTGCAGAGCGCTGTCCAGCAGGAAAAAGCCGCTGCCCTCGGGGGGGAGAAGGCTGGGGGGGAAGCGCCCGCCCACCGGCAACCAGCCCAGGCTGACAGCGAACACCAGCTGCACCAGCATGGCCACCCAGAAGGGCGGCAGGGCATAGGTGCCCAATCCGTAGAGGCGTCCGCCCAGGTCGATCTTTCCCTCGGGCCGGGCAATGCCACTGAAGCCAATGCTCAGCCCCACCACAGCAGCCAACACCAAGGCGATCACGCTCAGCTCCAGGCTGGCGGGCAGGGTTCTGCCGATGATGGTTCGAACCGGCTCCTGGTTGATCAGGGCTTGTCCCAGATCGCCGTGGATCAAGCCGTTGAGGTAGCTGAGGTACTGATCCAGCAACGATTGATCCAGGCCCAGCCGAGCCCGCATCGCGGCTTTGGCGGCGGCGGGGGCACGGCTGCCGAGCACTGCATCCACGGGATCCCCTGGGGCGACGCGCAGCAACAGGAACACCAGGCTGGCGATCAGCCACAGCATCAATGGCGCCAGGGCGAGGCGGGTGGCGCTGTAGCGGGCGAGGTCTCGGGCACGTCCCATCAGTTGTTCATTGCTCCGTCCTGGCGGCGCTCCAGCTCAGCGAGCATCAGCTGACCACTGCCATCAAATCGTGGAGGGTTGAGGTTCAGCTGGGCCCAGGCCCGAGGTGAATCCAGCCAGACGGGGATGTAGGCGGCACCGTCGGCGGAGAGATGGTCCACACGGTCCAGGGCGGTGCGGCGGGCATCACCCATCAGCGTGTCGGAGTTCAGCAGGGCGGTCTGCAATCCGGGGGCACTCCAGAAGCTGCCGCTGATGGCTGCTTCTCCATCCGTGCAGATGTTGCCCTCCACCGAGGTGCAGCTCAACAGCGGCGTCAGATAGGCCTCCGGATCGGGGTAGCTGCCGCGCCAATCCAGCATCACGGCTTTGAAGGCACCTTCCCCCAGCTGGCGGTAGATGGTGGTCGACTCGACGCCATCGAGATCCAATACCAGGCAGTCCGAGAGGTCCCGTTGCACCTGGGCCTGCCAGGTGAGGGCCAGCAATTTGTCGGCGGGCACATTGGAGCGGAAGGTGAGCGGAAAGCGCAGGGTGCTGCCATTGCAGTAGCCCGCTGCCTGCAGCAGCTCGCGGGCCTGCTCGGGGTTGTGTTCGGGCCATTGGGCCATGGCGCCACCGGCCAGGCTGGGGGGCACCAGCGCCCGTAGCGGACGGCGCAGCCCGTAGCTCACCCGTTCACTGATCTCGCGTCGGTTCAGGCTGACGGCCAGGGCCTGCCTGAGCTTGGGGTCTTGGAATGGCTCCCGGTTGCTCAGCAGGGTGATGTAGCCGATCTCCATCGCCGGACCCACCGACTCGTGCAGCTCCCCCGCGCTGGCCCGTTCATGCAGGGTGTGGCGCTGGTCTTCGTCGATCGAGGCGGAGAGCAGCAGATCCACCTCGCCACTGCGCAATGCCCCGTAAAGCGCCGTGGAATTGCTCAGCGTGATCAGATCGAGGCCGTTGTTGCGCGGCGCCTCACCCCAGTACTGGGCAAAGGGCTCCAAGCGTTGCTGATGTTCGCTGAAGCGGGTCAGTTGGTAGGGGCCTGTCCCCACAAAGCGGTCGTGCAGAAAACGGTCCTGGTGGTTGCTGTAAGCCGTTGGTGAGATCGGGGTGAGGTTGATCGATGTCAGTAGGCCCTGCAGGGATGTGGAGGGGCGACTGAGGCGCAGCCGCAGGGTGTGGCTGTCGGCTTCCTCCACTGCCGCAATCCGATCGCCCACCACATAGCTGAGGGTTCCGATCTCGAGGAAACGCCGCAGGCTGAAGGCCATGGCTGCGGCATTGAACGGGGTTCCATCGTGAAAACGCACATCGGTGCGCAGGGGAACCGTGACGGTGCGACCGCTATCACTGAGAACCGGGGCCGATGCCGCCAGGCGAGGTTCCAGGGAGCCATCCCGCCTGAGGCGATAGAGCGGATCCCCCAGGGCGCTGATCAGCTGCGTGGCGCCGAGGGTGCTGGCCTGGGCTGGATCCAGGGAACTGATTCGCCCTGCAGAGGCCACCGTGATCCGGCTGGTGGGGGGCGGGGCCTGACACCCCATCTGGGTGATGGTGAGGGCCAGGGCCATCAGCGCGCCACCGCACGTCCATCTCGTGGGGCGATCGGTGCGCTTCAACGGGCCTCAGCCAATACGGGTCGGCCCATTCAACAGGGACTTACCCGACCTGGCGAATCCTTTCCAACGAGATTTCGAACACCGGTGAGCCCTCGTTGCTCTGAAGGGGCCAGCGGCGCACCCAGCAGCGGTCGTGGTCACCATCCACGCCGATCACTTGGTAGGTGTCGTCGTCACTGTCGAGATTGACGCAATCTCCCTGGTGCACCGTCATCGGATTCACCCCCTCCTCTAGGGGGCAGCCTTGACCGGGACTCGAACAGGAGAGGTTCTGCATGAACCGTTTCGAGCACAGATCTGAGGATTCAGGCCTGTGCTGTGAAAGTTATTGACACTTTGACGCACGCCAGTGGGCATTCGCCAGGGCTGAAGCGCTCCTTAGAGGCAGCCGAGGTGAGCGGCCAGGCCAGATACCTCCGGCAAAGCCTGGATGGCGTCCAGGGCTTCATTCATCTGACGTTGGCTCACTTCGTGGGTGATCACAACGATCTCGGCGCCGGCGTCGCTGGCATTGAACTGCACGATCGACTGGATCGACACGTTGCGTTGGCCGAAGCAGCCGCCCACGTTGCCGATCACGCCAGGGGCGTCTTTTGTCTTGAAACGCACATAGTGGCGTTGGCGAATGTCGCCTGAGTCGACCAGAGCGCAGGGGCGCCAGCTGCTGGCGGCCAGCAGGGGATCCACTTTCCCCGGCCCTTCACTGGCCTGGCGGATGCCGGCGATGTTGAGGATGTCGGCCACCACCGCAGAGGCGGTCGGGCCGGCGCCCGCGCCGGGGCCGTAGAACATCACCCGGCCGATGGGGTCACCTTCCACAAGGATGGCGTTGTTGACGCCGTTCACGCCCGCCAGGGGGTGGTCCTTGGGAACCAGCGTGGGCTGCACCCGCAGGGAGAGGGGCAGGGGATCGCCGCTTTCAGCCATGCGCTCGGCCACCGCCAGCAGCTTCACGCCGTAGCCCAGTTGATTGGCGTAATCCACATCCACGCCCTGGAGGCCACTGATTCCGTCGGTGGGAACGGCAGCGCGATCCACGCTGCCGCCGAAGGCCAGGGTCGCAAGGATCGCGATCTTGTCGGCCGCATCAAGACCGTCCACATCAGCTGCCGGATCGGCTTCGGCGTAGCCCAGCTCCTGGGCATCCTTGAGCACCGCGTCATAGGCGGCCCCCTCCTCAGCCATGCGGGTGAGGATGTAGTTGGTGGTGCCGTTGATGATGCCGCTGACGCGGTTGATGCGGTTGCCCCCCAGGGACTGCTTCAGTGGCTCAATGATGGGAATGCCGCCACCAACGGCGGCCTCGATCAGCACGTACACCCCGGCGGCGGCCGCGGCTTCAGCGATTTCCTGGCCGTGGCGTGCGATCACGGCCTTGTTGGCGGTCACCACGGATTTGCCGGCTGCAATCGCCTGGAGAATCAGGCTGCGGGCCGGCTCCAGACCACCGATCACCTCCACCACCACGTCCACGGCTGGGTCCTGAATCACCGCCGATGGGTCGGTGGTCAGCAGGCTTTCGTCCAGGGCCACGGGCCGGGGGCGGTTCAGATCGCGGACGGCAACGCGGATCAGCTCCAGTTCACCCACCAGCGGGTGACGTTCGCTGGGGTTCTGGAGGATCGATGCCACTCCACCGCCAACCGTGCCCAGTCCCAGCAGACCCACGCCGACCTTTGCTGCCATCCCCTGTGATCCGTGTTGGAACGTTTGCGAGCGACTCTATGTATTGACGTGATTCGGCTTCTGTTCCTGTCCCTGTCCTGATCAGCGCTTGGGTCAGCTGTCCAGTTGACGGGCCTGCTCCTGCATGGCCAGAAGGATGTTGAGGAAGCCATTGGCGCGGGATGGCGTCAGGCTGGCCTGCAGGCCTGTTGCCGCAATGAAGGCCGGGTCCACCGCCTGCACCTGGGCCGGCGTCAATCCATCCAGCCCTTGGATCAACAATGCGAGCAGTCCCTTGGTGATCAGCGCATCGGAGTCCCCCTGCCAGCGCATCACTCCTTCATTGAGGGCACCCCGCACAAACACCTGCGACACACATCCCTTCACCTTGATGTCGTCGGTCTGCTCCTCGGCCGGCATGGGCGAAAGCTTCTTGGCCAACCAGAGCACGTACTCATAGCGGCGCTTTGGATCGGCGGTGCCGCCCAGGCGCTCCACCATCCGGTCGAGGGCATCACTGCCGGTGCTGGTGGCCATGTGGGGCTCAGTCGTTTCGACGTCGCACGCTAACCAGCAGCCCCACCATCACCAGGCTGAAGGGGAACATGACCACCTCATTCAGATCCACTTCGCCGTTTTGAACGGGAAGTTCGAGGTAGTCGCGGTGGCCTGGACCTCCGTCCACCTGGAGATCAACGGTGCCGTTGCCAACGCTGCTGAGATCGAGGCTCAGGCGTCCCTCGGCATCGGTGCGGCCCAGTTCCTGCCCTGGCGTGCCATCGGCATTGAGCAGGCGAACAACGGCCCCCTGGGTGGGCTCACCGTTGGAAAAGCTGCTGCTCAATTGCAGATCGCCATCGAGATACTGCAGAGCACTTTCGATCTGATGGGCTTTGGCAGGGGCCAGCAGCGCGCCCTGCAGCACTGAGCCGAGCAGAAGCAGTGGAGCCAGCAGACGCAGCATGGAAGGGCGATCAATGGTGCCCATGATGCGGCCCCTCAGGCGGGCCGACCAGCTCCCTGTTCCGTGATCCAGCCGGTGAACGGAACATCCCAGGACTCTCGAGGCAACGCTTCGGCCGCAAGGCAGGTTGAGGGCAGCACCACCCAGGCCGGCACGGCAGCCCAGGCGGGATCAGCCCTGAGCCGGTCGTAATACCCACCGCCATAGCCCAGGCGGATTCCCGCGCCGTCCACCGCCAGAGCCGGCACCAGCAGCAGCGCCAGCTGATCGGGTTGCAGAGCATCTCCAGCGGCAGGAGCGGGAATGCCGCAGCCATCGGGCTGAAGCGGGTCCTCACCCCAGCTGCGGTAGATGAGCCGGCCGTTGCCATTGGCCACTGGCAAGGCCAAGGGCGGATGGGGACCCTCCCGCAGCGGCCGTAAATCCGCTTCCCCCGGAAGTGGCCAGTAGACCCCCACATGGCGGTTACCGCAGTTGGACTGGTCGATCAGCGCCGCCACGGCGTTCTGGATGGATCGCGTGGCGGCTTCCCCCAGATGACGCTGCGCTTTGAAGTGACGGCGGAGGGTTGGCTTGCTGCTCATCGCTGCAACCAGGCCGTCAGCGCCACCGCCAGGGCATCGGCCGCATCGTCCGGGCGGGGCGGTTCCTCCAGGTTCAACTCCCGCATCACCGCCTCCAGCACTTCATCCTTCTCGGCATGGCCGAACCCCGCCACGGCGAGTTTGATCTGCATGGGTGGGAACTCCACCATCGGGATCTTGAAGCGGGCCAGGGTCATCACCACCACGCCACGCGCTTGAACCACATTGATGGTGTTGCTGGATCGGTAAAAGAAAAACTTCTCCACGGCCGCCAGTTCTGGGCGCCAGATCCGGATCAGCTGGCGCAGGTCGCCAGCAATCTCCACCATGCGATCACCGTCGGAGCGATCGGAATCGGTCTGGATGATGCCGCAATCGAGCATGCGCTGGCATCCGTCCTGGATGTCGATCACCCCGTAGCCCACCCGGGCGAGGCCCGGGTCGATGCCGAGGATCCGCATGGGCTGATTGTGGGGGGATCAGGCGGCGAGGGCCAGTTCGAAATCAGCGCGGTCACTGCTCTCGCTGCGCTCAAACACCTTGCAGAACACCTTCACCACGCGGTCGCCGGAATCCACCTGCTCGAGGGGGTCTTTGCGCAGACGGTGGCGCAGGCAGCAGGAGGCCACGCGGGCCACGTCTTCCTCGCTCACTTCCGTGCGTCCTTCGAAGGCGGCCAGGGCCCGGGCAGCACGGTTGGTGACGATGTCACCCCGCAGACCATCCACATCGAGCTCGCCGCAGACGGCGGAGATGCGCAGACGCAGGTCCTCATCGATGGTCACCTGGCCGAGGCGTTGCTGGGCCTCCACCACCCGCTGTTGCAGGGCGTTTTGATTGCCCTCCACGGCGGTGCTGAAGCCATCGGGGTCGCTATCGAAGGAGGTGCGCTGGTCCACCACCTTCACCCGCAGCTCCGGATCACGCACGGTGCGCACTTCCACGCTCATGCCGAAACGGTCGAGCAGCTGGGGGCGGAGTTCGCCTTCCTCGGGGTTGCCGGAGCCAATCAACACGAAACGCGCGGGGTGGCGCACGGAGACGCCTTCCCGCTCCACCGTGTTCCAGCCGGAGGCCGCTGAATCGAGAAGCACGTCGACGAGGTGGTCGTCGAGCAGGTTCACCTCATCCACGTAGAGCAGGCCGCGGTTGGCTTTTGCCAGCAGGCCGGGTTCAAAGGCGCGCACGCCTTCGCTCAGGGCTTTCTCGATGTCGATGGTGCCGCAGAGGCGGTCTTCCGTTGCACCGAGGGGAAGGTCCACCATCGGCACCTGCCGCGGTTCAGTGCTCAGGGTTTCCCCCTGCTGCATCCGCTCGCGCACCTCACTGCTTTGCAGGTCGGGATCGCTGGCCGAGCTGTTGTAGGGATCGCCGGCGACAACGTCGATGTCCGGCAGCAGATCAGCCAGGGCACGGATGGTGGTGGATTTGCCGGTGCCACGGTCTCCCATGATCATTACGCCGCCGATGCGCGGATCGATCACGTTGAGAAGCAGGGCCAGCTTCATCTCCTCTTGACCGATCACCGCAGTGAAGGGGAAGACCCTGCGCTTCCGGGGTGCAGTCACGAGCAATTCTCTAGGCGTGCTCAGGATTGTTTCACAGGCTGCACGGTGATGACCTGCGGTGGCGTGGCATCAGCGGGATAGATCAGGCGAACGCGCACCTGCTTGGCCTCCCCTGGCTGGAGCATCAGCTGTCCCAAGGACGGTCCCCGCTGCCCCTGGCGCAGCACCAGGTGCTGGGTCTGGCGCCCCTTGGAACCACCCTCGGGATCCTCCAGACCCATGGTCTGCACTGGTCCGCGGAACATCACCGGACCGTTGAGGTCATCGCGGAAGCGCAGCAGAGAGGTGGTGCTGTTGCCTTTGAGGGGCGAATCCAGCGACAACTGCAGCGTGACCGCGGCTGAACCGGTGTTTTGCAGCGGCAGGGTGAGGTCGTACTCCACCCCGTAGTTACCATGGGCCGCCCAGGCGGTGCCGGGGTAAAAGCGTTTGAGTTCCGCGGTTTGCACCTGGTTAGTGGCGAGGGTGCCGCGCTCCAGGCTGCTGATTGGCCAGGAGATGGGGGCCGTGGGTGCGGCCAGCACCGGGCTTCCCGGGTCGGTGATGTGGGCCCGCCAGCTGCTGCCGATCTGAACACCGCTCACCCGGGAATAAATGATTTTGCCTTTGCTCCCCCGTGGGGTGGGTTGGTGCTCCTTGCTGCTCATGCGTTGCTCCTTGAGCAGCTGCAGCCAGTGCTGTTCGCTTGGAGCCTTTCCGTTTTCACCGTGGGCGGCCAGGGTGGCCAGCGCCACAGGGCCGGAGCTGTGGAAGCGCAGTTGCAGGTTGCGGCCGTTGAGCAGGGGATCGAGACCGGCCACGGGAATGGGCAGCAGCAGCAGCTGTGTGGGTGCGCCCGGTGCCAGGCTCCAGCGGCGGTTGGTGAGTTCCGCTGCGCGGCGGCCGGCCAACAGATCTCCGGCCACGCGGCTGCCGGGGCCAGACGCCACCACGTCGCTGGTTTCCGGCATCAGGCTCGGCAAGGGAAGAAAGGGGGCCTGGGTCTGGCCGGGCCCTGTGGCCTGCGAGAGCGAAGTGCTGCCCGAGAGCAGCTGCAGGGACACAGGAGCATTCCCCAGCGGAGCTGCAAGCACCGCCAGCCACAGGGTTGAGCTGGGGCTGCCCTCCGTATCACCGGCATACACGTGGTGGCTGAACAGGTCGAAGCGACCGTTGAGCACCACCGGAACCGACGCCGCCTTCCCATCGGGGAAGGTTGAGATCAGGATGCCGTCGTCATCGATCAGTTCGGGGTTGTTGTCGTTCACCATCAGCACTCTGTCGAGGCCTCCCGGCAGGGGGCGAACGCTCTGCTGACGCTCAATCACCTCCGCAGCGCCGGGCATGGCTGCAACAGCCAGCCAGGCAGCAGACAACAGCGGAGCGAGCTTCATGGCTTGGGCGGAACAGGGATGGGTTTGAGGTGCGGTGCCATGGCGGCGGCGAGCTGACGGATCAGTTCGGTGGATCGGGGGTCATTGAAGGGGCCCTCCACCAGAAATCCCGCCACAGCGCGTCGTCCGTCGGGGAGTTCGATCAGCCCCGCATCGGCGTAGGCGATGCCGATGTCACCTGTTTTGTTGTAGACGCGGTATCCCTTGCGGGCCAGGCTTGCGTCCGGTTCGCCCTGGGCGCCACCGAGGCCGCGCATCAAGCCCCTGGGCAGCAGCGTGTTTGTTATCGAAGTGCCCATCACCTCGCGAAACAGATCCCGGCTGCGTGGAGCCAGCAGCTCACCGCTGTCCACCAAGGCGATGGCCCGGCTGAGATCTCTGGCACTGGTGGTGTTGGTTCCGTCGAGATCCGGCAGCCAGTTGTTCACCACGGTCGAGGGTAGGTCCAGCTCCTGAAAGCGGGCGTTGATCGCATCCATTCCCCCCGCCCGGGCAATCATCAGGTTGGTGGCGGAGTTGTCGCTAACCCGGATCATTTCCGTGGCCACCTCATGGGTGGGGAAGCGACTGCCCAGGGGCCGGGATGCCATCCATCCGGCGCCTCCCCCCACCAGCTTTTCCGTGAGCGTGAGCGGTTCGTTCCACTGCAGTGTTCCCTGATCCAGCAGTTCCAGCACTGCGAGCAGGATCGGCGTCTTGATCGAGCTGGCGGCAGCCATCGGCCGTTCGGCCTGCATGGCTGCAAAGCGTCCGTCGTCGAGAATCAGCATGTAGGCGCTGGCCTGCAGATCGCTCTGTTGCGCGGCCAGCTCCAGCCAGCGCTCACTCAGCGCCCTGATTTCCTGCCTGGGGGCGAAGCGTGCCTGCTTCAGGCCCTTCGCCACGACAGAAGAAGTTTTCTTCCCTGAGGCATTTTCAGTGCTGGGCGGCTCCACGGCGTCACCGAGCAGCGTGGTGATCAGCGCTTGATCGGCCAGCCAGCTGGGCAGGGCGATCTCCTGTTGCTGAACGCGGGGCGCCAGCAGCCGCAGGCCGCTGCCGGTGAGCAGTCCAAGACCCACCCCCATCAACACCAGCCGCAGGATGAGCTGGGCCGGACCTCTCCAGCCGGCGGAGCGACGTGACGAACGACTGCTGCTCAACCTTTCAGCCGTGACTGTTCGGCAGAGATTAGGGGCGCTTGGCGCGGATGGCCCAGCGCAGTTGGCGCACCATTCCCCGCAGTAGAGCCACCTCTTCGGCGCGCACCGTGGCGCGTTGCAGCAGATCCCGCACCTTGGCCATGCGGGCGGAGGCGGTGTGCTCCAGCAGGAAACCGGCCTCCAGCAGCAGGTCGGTGGCGTCGTCAAGACAGGCTGAAAGCGCCTTGGCGGCTGCCGGGTCCGGCGATGGCGGCTCGATGCAGCGGGTTTCAGTGCTCCCGCTGTTGAGGCGGGCCAACTCATGCAGAACCACCGCCACGGCGTGGGAGAGGTTCAGCGAGGGATAGGCCTCCCCGCTCTGCAGGCAGAGAACCCTCTGGCAGAGCCGCAGCTCACTGTTGCTGAGGCCGCGATCTTCCCGTCCAAACACCAAGGCCATGGGGGCGTCTGAGCTGGGACTGCTGCCATCGCCGGCCAGCAACCAACCCAGGGCCTGCTCGGGTGTTTGCAGGGGGATTTCGCCATGGTCCAGGCGTCCGCAACTGCCCACGGTGCGGCGGCAATCGTTGATGGCTGTCAGCAGGTCGGGCACCACCACGGCCGCCTGAAGCAGCGCCTGGCCGTGCACGGCCATCAGCATGGCCTCCTCGCTGAGATGGTCACAGCGGGGGGCTACCAGGCGCAGTTCGCTCAGCCCGAAATTGGCGCAGAGCCTGGCCACGCTTCCGATGTTCAGGGGGCCGGCCGGCTCCACCAGCACGACGACAGCATTCAAGGCAGCGGCTCAGCTGAGGGTGTGCAGGTAGGCCAGCAGATCGGCCATCGATTGCGGTTCCATCTCAAAGCTCGGCATGGGGGGAGTTTCGCCACTGATGATCTGGTGCACCAGAACGGGGTCTTTGAGCTGGTTGCTGACGCCCTGAAGTTGAGGGCCCACCAACCCCTGGCCGGCAAGGCCGTGGCAGCCGGCGCAGTTGATCCTGAACAGCTGTCCGCCATGGTCCACGGCTCCCTGCAACTCAAGGCTGGCCTTGATGTAGGGGTCCTGCTGGGCGCTGCCCAGAACCCACAGCACCAGCACCACGCAAGCCGTCGCAGCCGACACCACGAGTGCGGCGATCAGGCCGCGACCCCGATCGCTCGAATCATTTGCATCAGCTGATGCCGATTCGGCCGCAATTCGTGACGGCTGGACCACAGACCTGGAGTTCCAATGAGAGAATTCTCCCTAATTCTGATTGCTGACGCGACGCAATGATCGAACCTCTGCTCTGCGGCATCGTTCTGGGTCTGATCCCCGTCACGCTGATGGGTCTGTTCGTGGCGGCATGGAACCAGTACCGCCGTGGTGGCAGCGCTCTGGGGGGCTGAGCAGCATCACGCTGCTGATGCCGTAGCGGCGTTGATCCACCACCGTCCAATCTGAGCCCGGTTCTAGGTTCAGGTTGGAGCGGTGTTCACACACCACCAGAGAATCCTGGTGAAGCCAATTCCCCGCGGCGAGGGCGATCAGACAGGGTTCGTAGAGGCCCTGGTCGTAGGGAGGGTCGAAATAGACGATGTCGAAGGGCTCCTGGCTCCAGCCCTTGCGCAGCCATGTAATCAGTTCCCGCCGTTCGGTGCGGATCTCCGGAGCCGGTGAACGGCTTGCCGCCACGGCACTGAGATTGCTGCGGGTGATGCGGATGCACTGCGGGTCTTGATCAACGGCCACCACACAGCGCGCCCCCCGTTGCAGGGCCTCACAGCCCATCACGCCGCTTCCGCTGCAGAGATCGAGCCAGCGGCAGTCCTGCAGGTGCGGGGCGAGGATGTTCATCACCGCTTCGCGCACCCTTGAGGTGGTGGGCCGAGCCGTGCGACCCCCGGGGCTCAGCAGCCGTCGCCCCCCGCTGAGGCGCAGTTGCCCGCCACCGCTCATGGGCAGGGTTCAGCCCCGTTGCGCAGCCAGGTCAACCAGCGCTTGAGCATCTCTTCTCCGGCATCGGACGACTTCTCCGGATGGAACTGGCAAGCGCCGACGCGGCCCCGCCAGACCACAGCGGTCACCTCCTGATCGCCGAAGGGGGCCGAGGCCTTGAGGTCATTTCGATCGCTGGGAACAGCGGCGTAGCTGTGCACGAAATACACCCATTCCGAGGGGGCATCGCTGCTGAGCAGTGGGCAGCTGCCGTGATGCTTCAACGGTGCCCAGCCCATGTGGGGGATGCGTTCGCCTCTGTTACTGGGCAGGCGGCTCACCCGTCCGCCCAAGAGCCCGAGGCCTGGATCGCTGCCTTCATCGCTCTGCTCAAACAGCAGTTGCAGGCCGAGGCAGATGCCGAGCAAAGGGCGATCCTCCTGGCCCCAGCGCAGCAGGTGGGGCACCAGTCCGGTGGCACTGAGGTTGGCCATGGCCGGATCAAAGGCGCCGACCCCGGGCAGGATCAGCGCATCGACGCCCTCTAGATCTTCGGCGTTATGGATCAACGAGCAGTCCTGATCAAGCCGCTCGAGGCATTTCTCCACGGAGTGGAGATTGCCCATGCCGTAATCGATTAACCCGAGGTTCAGACTCAACCGGTCGATCCGTTCTGGGGACGGATTCAGAGGTACTTGGAAATGGTGCCTGACAGGGTTGCCTTGGGAACAGCACCCACGACGGTGTCAACCTTCTGGCCGCCCTTGAACACCATCAGCGTCGGGATGCTGCGGATGCCGTACTGGCTGGCGACGTTGGGGTTCTCGTCGGTGTTGAGCTTGAACACCTTGATCTGGCCGTCAAATTCCTTGGCGATCTCTTCCACGATCGGAGCCACCATGCGGCAGGGTCCGCACCAGGGTGCCCAGAAGTCCACAAGAACCGGCACGTCGCTCTGGAGCACGTCCTGCTCGAAGGATGCGTCGGTGACAGCAGCAGCGCTGGACATATGAGCAGGGGAATGTAGGGAGAATTTAGCAACGGTTTCGAGCGAAAACACAGGTCTTCCCTGCTGAGAAGGGAACTGTGACAGTCGCTCTCCACAAAGAGTGAAAGCCCGATCGCGCCGGGCCGGGGGGTGTGAGGGGTGTGTGGGCCGAAGCCCGCACAGCTCCAATTTAGCCCTGCCCTACTTGCCCATTCCGAGGTGCTGGGCCTTTTGGTAAACCTTGCCTTCCGTCAGCAGGGAGGGTGCCACGACCACCTCCACCTGCTGCATCTCCTTGATGGTTTGGGCGCCCAGGGTGCCCATCGATGTCTTCAGGCAGCCCAGCAGGTTGTGGGTGCCGTCGTCCAACTTGGCCGGGCCGCGCAGGATGCGCTCGATGCTGCCGGTGTTGCCCACATTGATGCGGGTGCCGCGGGGCAGCACCGGGCTAGGCGTGGCCATGCCCCAGTGGAAGCCACGGCCGGGAGCTTCATCGGCCCGGGCGATGGGTGAACCGATCATCACGGCGTCGGCGCCACAGGCGATGCACTTGCAGATGTCACCGCCGGTGACGATGCCACCGTCGGCAACGATCGGCACGTAGCGACCGCTTTCCTTTTCGTAGTCGGCCCGGGCGGCAGCACAGTCGGCCACTGCGGTGGCCTGGGGAATGCCCACGCCGAGAACGCCACGGGAGGTGCAGGCGGCACCGGGACCGATGCCCACCATCACGCCGGCGGCACCAGCCCGCATCAGCTGCAGGGCCACGTCGTAGGTGACGCAGTTACCGATCACTACGGGAACGCCCATGTCGCGGCACAGGGCTTCCAGATCAAGGGTCTCCTGGCCTGCAGGACCGGTGTGATCCGTCGAGACCACAGTGGCCTGCACGAAGAAGAGGTCGGCTCCGGCTTCGGCGATGGCCTTGCCGAAACGCATGGCTGCCACCGGAGTGCCACTGACGGCGGCAATGCCGCCCTGGGCCTTGATGTCCTGGATGCGTTTGCGGATCAGCGCCTCCTGAACCGGCTGGCTGTAGATCTCCTGCATCAGCGGGACGAACTCGTCCTTGCCGACGGCCGCGATGCGATCCAGCACCTGGTTGGGGTCTTCGTAGCGGGTCTGAACACCCTCAAGGTTCAACACGCCGAGGGCGCCCAGTTGGGACAGGCGAACGGCCATGCCCACGTCCACCACGCCGTCCATGGCGCTAGCGATGATCGGGATCTCGCGCTCGATGCCGCCCAGGGTCCAACGGGTATCGGTGACCTCGGGGTCCACCGTGCGACCCCCAGGCACCAGAGCGATTTCATCGATTCCGTAGGCCCGGCGAACGGTCTTGGAGCGTCCGAGCTGAATGTCCACCGCGCGACTTCAATAAAGTCAGATCAAGCTACCAATCGGGATGATCGGCTCAGCTTGATCGGGTCAGCTCGATCGGCCTGTCACGCGGGTCCAGGTGGAGCGGGCGCCCTTGATGAAGTTGTCCCGATCGCTGTTGCGGATCAGGTTACGCAGGGCGAAGTTCACCAGCCAGATCACGCCGGCCAGCTCCAGCAGGCCTGGCACCAGAGGGATGCTGTTGATGGTGCTGAGCACGCCGGAGTAAACCGTCGCCACCAGGCTGAACACGATCAGGCCGCCCACCACCCGCAGCGGCAGCTGGGCTTTGGTCCAGAGCTCAGCCAGATCGTTCTGCTCGAGCCAGTCCTTCACCTTGCCCACCAGCAGCTCCCATTCGCCGCCGTCTTCATCGGCGCTCTCCTGAGCAGGGATCGACACGGTGGAAGCAATCACCGGGTCTAGTGTTGGAGCGGGGGTTGGTGCCGGAGTGGGAGCCGGTGTTGGTGCTGGCGTGGGTGCCGGAGTCGGCTCAGGTTCCGGTGTTGCGGCGGGCGTGGGCTCCGGTGTGGGGGTGGGGTCGCTGCCTGGGGTTTCGGCTTCAGGGCGCGGCTCGTCGACAGGACCCATCACGTCAGTTGAAAGCGTTCGGCAGTTTATCCGGATTTTTCTGTTGCTTCCACTGTCCGAGATAGACTGACAAAGGACGTCTGAAGCACGTATGACGGATTCTGTGGGGCCTGGCGGCGGCGGTCCCGGCGATTCCGACGATCGGATCATTCAGACGGACCTGCGCAACGAGATGTCGCGCTCCTATTTGGAGTACGCGATGAGTGTGATCGTGGGTCGGGCCCTGCCCGATGCCCGCGACGGCCTCAAGCCGGTGCATCGCCGGATTCTCTACGCGATGTACGAGCTGGGCCTCACCAGCGACAGGCCTTACCGCAAGTGCGCCCGTGTGGTGGGCGAAGTGCTCGGCAAATATCACCCCCACGGCGATACCGCTGTGTACGACGCCCTGGTGCGCATGGCCCAGGACTTCTCCATGTCGATGCCCCTGATCGATGGGCACGGCAACTTCGGTTCGGTGGACAACGACCCACCGGCGGCCATGCGATACACCGAATCGCGGTTGCAGGCGCTCACCACCGACAGCCTCCTGGAGGACATCGAGGCCGAGACCGTTGATTTCGCCGACAACTTCGATGGCTCCCAGCAGGAGCCCACGGTGCTGCCGGCGCGGATTCCGCAGCTGTTGCTGAATGGTTCGGCGGGCATCGCCGTGGGGATGGCGACCAACATCCCGCCCCACAACCTCAATGAACTGATTGATGGCTTGCTCGCGTTGATCGCGAACCCGGAGATCACTGATCAGGAGTTGATCCAGCTGATCCCCGGCCCTGACTTCCCTACCGGCGGTCAGATCCTGGGCCGTGAAGGCATCCGTGAGACCTACCTGGGTGGCCGCGGCTCGGTGACGATGCGCGGCGTGGCCAACATCGAAACGATCGAGGCACCGGGGCGTCCCGATCGCGATGCGGTGATCATCACCGAGTTGCCGTACCAGACCAACAAAGCGGCGCTGATCGAGCGCATCGCTGAGTTGGTCAACGATAAGAAGCTTGAGGGCATCTCCGACATCCGCGACGAGAGCGACCGCGACGGCATGCGGATCGTTGTGGAGCTTCGCCGCGACGCCTACCCGCAGGTGGTGCTTAACAACCTGTTCAAGCTCACACCTCTGCAGAGTAACTTCAGTGCCTACATGCTGGCGCTGGTGAACGGGGAGCCGATCCTGCTCACCCTGCGCAAGATGCTCGAGGTGTTCCTCGACTTCCGGGTCGAGACGATCGAACGCCGCACCCGCTACTTGCTGCGCAAGGCCGAAGAGCGCGACCACATCCTGCTGGGCCTGCTGCTGGCCCTCGATCAGCTCGATCCGATCATTGGCTTGATCCGGGCTGCACCCGACACGGCCACGGCACGGCAACAGCTGCAGGATCGCCATGGCCTCTCCGACATCCAGGCCGACGCCATTCTGCAGATGCAGCTGCGTCGTCTCACCGCTCTTGAGGCCGACAAGATCCGGCTCGAGCATGAGGACCTCGTCACCAAGATCGCCGACTACAAGGACATCCTTGGCCGGCGTGAGCGGGTGTTCGGGATCATCCAGGACGAGCTCGGCCAGCTGCGGGAGCGCTACCCGACGCCGCGCCGCACCGAAATCCTCGACCTCGGCGGTGGCCTGTCTGACATCGACCTGATCGCCAACGAGCGGTCGGTGGTGCTGCTCACCGAGACCGGCTACCTCAAGCGGATGCCGGTGAGCGAATTCGAGGCCACCAGCCGCGGCACCCGCGGCAAGGCGGGCACGCGCAGCCAGGGTGAAGATGCGGTGAAGCTGTTCATCAGCTGCAACGACCACGACACCTTGGTGCTGTTCAGCGACCGTGGTGTGTCGTACGCCCTGCCCGCCTACCGCGTGCCCCAGTGCAGCCGTGCGGCCAAGGGAACACCGGTGGTGCAGCTGCTGCCGATCCCCCGGGAAGAAGCGATCACCACGTTGATTCCGGTGTCGGAATTCAGCGACGACACCGACCTGGTGATGCTCACCCGAGGCGGCTTCATCAAGCGCACCCGCCTCTCGGCCTTCAGCAACATCCGCTCCAATGGTCTGATCGCTATCAACCTGGAGGAAGGCGACGCCCTCACCTGGGTGCGCCTGGCTGTGCCCGGCGACAGTGTTTTGATCGGCTCCAAAGCCGGGATGACCATCCACTTCCGCCTCAGTGATGAGGAATTGCGGCCTTTGGGGCGTACAGCCCGCGGCGTGCGTTCGATGAACCTGCGCGATGGCGATGCCCTGGTGAGCATGGATGTGTTGCCAGTGGAACTCGCCGATCAGGTGGCCGCCAGCGCAGACGATGAAGACGATGCAGCCAGCGAGGGACCCTGGGTGCTCGTGGCGTCGGCTTCGGGTCTGGGCAAGCGGGTTCCGGTGACGCAATTCCGCCTGCAGAAGCGGGCCGGCATGGGCCTGCGCGCGATGAAGTTCCGCACCGACTCCGACGAGCTGGTGGGGCTGAGTGTGCTCGGTGCCGGTGAAGAGTTGCTGCTGGTGAGCGAGAAAGGGGTGATCGTGCGCACCAGCGCCGATGCCATCCCTCAGCAGTCCCGTGCTGCTACGGGGGTGCGTCTGCAGAAGCTCGACAAGGGCGACCGGCTTCTGAAGGTGGTGCTGGTACCGCCGGAAGCGGAGCAAGATTCCGCTGACGACACGTCGAACGACAGCGAATCGAGTGACACCGAAGCGGCTAACACTGAAAACAACGCTCAGGACAGCTGACCTTGGCTGAGCCGGTGGATGTGCTGGTGCTGGGGGGCGGTCCTGCTGCCCTCTGCATCGCCTCGGAACTGAACCAACGGGGTGTGGCTGTTGCCGGCATTGCCCCGGATCCGGTCGACGATCACTGGCCGAACACCTATGGCATCTGGGCCGATGAACTCAAAGCGGTGGGGCTTGAGCAGCTGCTGGAGCACCGCTGGAGCGACACCGTCAGTTATTTCGGCAAAGGCGGCTCAACGGCTCAAGATCAGAGCCATGGCCATGGGATTGACTACGGCCTGTTCGATCGGGCGGCTCTGCAGCGCCATTGGCTGAAGCGGGCCGATGGCGTGGTCTGGCATCAAGACACCGTTGAGCGGGTGGACGTGAATGGTTCCACCACCAGCGTGTGCTGCGCATCGGGAACCACCATGCAGGCGCGCTTGGTGATCGATGCCTCTGGGTCGCGCACGCCTCACATTCGCCGCCCGGATCAGGGGCCGGTGGCGGGCCAGGCGGCCTACGGCGTGGTGGGGCGTTTCTCCAAACCGCCGATTGAGCCGGGGCGGTTTGTGTTGATGGACTACCGCTGCGATCACCTCAGTGAGGAGCAGCGCAGCGAACCGCCCACGTTTCTGTACGCGATGGATCTGGGCGATGGGGTGTTCTTCGTGGAAGAAACCTCCCTCGCCTTGGCACCGGGCGTTCCCTATGACGTGCTCAAGCAACGGCTCCAACAGCGCCTGGATCGGCGCGGCGTGGAGATCACCGAGGTGATTCATGAGGAGTTCTGCCTCTTCCCGATGAACCTGCCGCTGCCGGAGCGCAACCAGCCGGTGCTGGCCTTTGGGGGTGCGGCGAGCATGGTGCATCCGGCCTCGGGCTACATGGTGGGATCGCTGCTTAGGCGCGGTCCGGATCTGGCTCAGGCCATCTCCCAAGCCCTCGCTAACCCAAGCCTTGGTTCAGCAGCCCTGGCGCAACGGGGTTGGCAAGCGCTATGGCCGATCGAACTGGTGCTGCGCTATCAGCTCTATCAATTCGGTTTGGGTCGGTTGATGGGGTTTAACGAGGCGTTGTTGCGCACCCACTTCGCCACCTTCTTCTCCTTGCCGCGGGAGGAGTGGTTTGGCTTCCTCACCAACACCTTGCCCCTGCCGCGCTTGATGGGGGTGATGCTGCGTTTGTTCGCCCTTTCGCCTTGGGAATTGCGGCGGGGATTGGTGCTCGGGGCGGCGAAGGATCAGGCGCCGCGTTTTTGAGATCTTTTCGGGAAAGACCCGATCCCTCAACTGAGGGAGTGGTGAACATCCACGCCTCCCTCATTTGAGGGAGGCGTTTATCTATGCGCTCGGCGCAGAAGGCTGAGCCGTGGGCTGGACCGGAGCCCAGTCCAACGGCTGAATCAGCGGGAACAGGCGGTCGTCCGTCTGTACCTCTTCAAGCCAGCCCTCCGGCAATTCGCTGGTTCCGTCGATCGCCTGCATCAGTTGCCAGAAGCGGCCCAGGTGGCGTTGCACCCGTTCTTTGGCCAGTTCGGTGGTGGTGCCGGCCCGGAGGATGAAGCTCCAATCCGACGACTGCGCCAGCAACAGCTCTCGTGCTGCCTGCTGCAGCCACTGCATCGCCTGCTCGCTGCCCACGCCGCGGCTGCAGCGCAGCACCATTGCGGCGCTGGCCTTTTCCCACTCAGGAATGATCCAGGCGTTGCTGTCGTTCAGCCAGTAGTCGTGATAGCCCCCTTGCCCCCAGCTGGAGGGGCAGGGATCGCAGAGCTGAAGCTGGCCAACGCTGTTCAGCACATCGCGCAGGCGGATGAAGCTCACCCCTTCCTGAGGTGCCTGTTGGAACAGCTGGCTGAGAAAAGCCGGCCCTTCAAACCACCAGTGGCCAAACAGTTCGGCATCGAAGGGGGCCACCAGCAGGGGGGGCACGTCCATGGCAGCGCCGAGCTGATCCAACTGCCGCCGGCGGCCCTGCAGGTAATCGGCGGCATGCTCTTTCACCCGTTCCGCCGCCACCCCCGGTTCGTAGGGGCGTTTGCGGTCCAACGGAGCGCTGTGGTCGGTGACCCGATGCAGCTTCAGGCCGAGCGGTCGCGGCTGGTCGAGCCCCAAGGGCTTGAGCTCTTCGATCGGCAGGTCCCAACCCAGATCCCGGTGGAACTCCCGGTAGTGGGGATCGCCGGGGTAGCCGTCCTTGGCCGACCAAACCGGCAGCGTGGCGTCACTGTCACGCCCGAAGAAGGCCACCCCATTGCGGCTGCAGATCGGGGCGTACACCCCGTAGCGGGGCCTGGGCCGGCCGTGCAGCAACCCATGGCCGTCCAGCACGGCGTAGCGCAGCCCCGCATCGCGCATCCAGCGATCCAGCCCCTCGTAATAGGCGCATTCCGGCAACCAGATCCCCAAGGGGCGTTCGCCCACGAGGCGTTGGTGTTCCCGCACCGCCGTGCGCAGTTGCCCGCGCACCGCTTCCGGGTGATGGCGCAGCAGGGGCAAATAGCCGTGGGTGGCGCCGCAGGTGAGCAGGTCCACCACCCCCTGGCGTTGCAGGGCGGCGAAGCGTTGGATCAGATCGCCGTCGCAGCTCTGCCAGGCCCGCTGATGCCGCTCGATCGTGGCCGCCAGGTGCTCGGCGCCTGCGCGCAGGGATGGGTCGGCCTTCGGCAGCAGATCCAGCCGTTCGTTCAGCCACTGGGGAAAGCGCTGCTTGAGGTCTTGATCGCTGAGCAGCGACAGCAGCGTCGGCGATAAGCCGATGGTGAGCTTGGGCTGCTGGTTGGGGTCGGCGCTGGCCAGCTCCAGCGTTTCCAGCAGCGGCAGATAACACTCGATCAGGGCCTGGAAAAACCAGTCCTCCTCCAAGGAGCCAGGTTGTGCCGACCGCACGTAGGGCAGATGGGCATGCAACACCAGGGCGACAGCGCCTTTGGTCACGAACAAGCCCAAACGGTGGCTGAATTTAATCCGATTCCCCTCGGGGGCTGAACTAAGATGGGTTAACTCATAGTCATTCCGACTAAGACCTCCGCTGGAGCCCCTTCCATGGCCAAGGACCCCGGTCGCGTCCTGATTTTTGACACCACCCTTCGGGATGGTGAGCAGTCGCCCGGGGCGAGCCTCAACCTGGAGGAAAAGCTGGCCATTGCCCAGCAGCTGGCGCGGCTCGGTGTGGATGTGATCGAGGCGGGGTTCCCCTTCGCCAGCCCCGGGGATTTCGCTGCCGTGCAGCGGATTGCCCAGCAGGTGGGTGGCGACAACGGCCCGATCATCTGTGGCCTGGCCCGTGCTTCAAGGGCCGACATCAAGGCCTGCGCCGATGCCGTGGCCCCAGCCCCGCGTCGCCGCATTCACACCTTTATCGCCACCAGCGACATCCACCTCGAGCACAAGCTGCGCAAGAGCCGTGCCGATGTGCTCGGCATCGTCCCCGAGATGGTGAGTTACGCCCGCTCTCTTGTGGAGGATGTTGAGTTCTCCTGTGAAGACGCCGGCCGCAGCGATCCGGAGTTCCTTTACGAGGTGATTGAGGCGGCGATTGCCGCGGGTGCCACCACGATCAACATTCCCGACACCGTCGGCTACACCACCCCCTCGGAGTTCGGTGCGCTGATCGCTGGCATCAATCAGCACGTGCCCAACATCGGCGATGCCGTGATCTCGGTGCACGGCCACAACGATCTCGGTCTGGCCGTGGCCAATTTCCTCGAGGCCGTCAAGAACGGCGCCCGTCAGCTCGAATGCACGATCAACGGCATCGGCGAACGGGCCGGCAATGCCTCCCTCGAGGAGTTGGTGATGGCGCTGCATGTGCGGCGGCGCTACTACAACCCCTTCTTTGGCCGGGAGGAGGACAGCCCCACGCCACTCACGGCTGTGCGCACCGAAGAGATCACCAAGACCTCACGGCTGGTCTCCAATCTCACCGGCATGGTGGTGCAGCCCAACAAGGCCATCGTTGGTGCCAATGCCTTCGCCCATGAATCCGGCATCCACCAGGACGGCGTTCTCAAGAATCGGCTCACCTACGAAATCATCGACGCCCAGACGGTGGGCTTGTCTGACAACCGCATCTCCCTTGGCAAGCTGAGCGGCCGCAGTGCCGTTCGCGCTCGCCTGGAGGAGCTGGGCTACGACCTCACCCGTGAGGACCTCGATGAGGCTTTTGCCCGCTTCAAGGAACTCGCTGATCGCAAGCGCGAGATCACCGACCGTGATCTGGAGGCGATCGTCAGCGAACAGGTGCAGCAGCCGGAAGCCCGTTTCCAGCTCAAGCTGGTGCAGGTCAGCTGCGGCAGCAGCCTGCGCCCCACCGCCACCGTCACCCTTTCGGATGAAGAGGGCAGTGAAACCACGGGCTCGGCGGTGGGCACCGGTCCGGTGGATGCCGTCTGCCGTGCCCTGAATGATCTGGCGGGTGTGCCCAATGAATTGATTGAGTTCTCGGTGAAGTCGGTCACCGAGGGCATCGATGCCATGGGCGATGTGACCATTCGCCTGCGCCGCAATGGTGCGCTCTATTCCGGTCACGCTGCAGACACCGATGTGGTGGTGGCGGCTGCGATGGCCTTCGTGAACGCCCTCAATCGCCTGGTGGCCGGTGAGGAGCGCCAGTCATTGCATCCGCAGAAGGATCCTGTTGTTCTGGAGACCCGACCGACGCTCTAGAGCCGACGCCATGCGCACCTCCACCGCCCGGGTTGTTCAGCTGGTGCTGCTGATTCTTCTGGCGCTGCTGGTGCTTACGCCCTTGCTCTGGTTGGTGAGCACCTCGCTCAAGGGCCCGGCGGAAGACATCTTCAGCAGTCCACCGGCGTTGCTGCCCGCCCAGCCGAGCCTCGATGCCTACGTGCGGCTGTTCCAGGACAATCCCCTCACCACATATTTGTTCAACAGCACCGTGGTGAGTGGCCTGGCGGTGCTGGCCAACCTGCTGTTCTGCTCCCTGGCTGCCTATCCCCTGGCCCGGCTGCGCTTCGCCGGCCGGGGCCTGGTGCTGGGGTTGGTGGTGGCCACGATCCTGATCCCGTTCCAGGTGGTGATGATTCCGCTGTATCTGCTGATGGTGCAGCTGGGGCTGCGCAACACCCTGCTGGCCCTGGTGATTCCCCAGGCGGCCACCGCTTTTGGGCTTTATCTGCTGCGCCAGAGCTTTCTGGGTGTACCCAAGGAGCTTGAGGAGGCGGCACGCATCGATGGCTGCAGCCGGCTGGGGGAATGGTGGAACGTGATGATTCCTGCCGCCAAAGCCGATCTCATCACCCTGGCGATGTTCGTGTTTATCGGCACCTGGAGTGATTTCCTATGGCCGCTGGTGATCCTCGACGACCCGTCCCTCTACACCTTGCCTCTGGGGTTGCAGCAGCTCTCCAGCAGCTTTTCGCTGGATTGGCGGATCGTTGCCGCCGGCTCGGTGGTGTCAATCCTGCCGGTGTTGGTCTTGTTCGTTCTCTTGCAGCGCTTCATCCTGCCCAATGCCAGCGGGGATGCGGTGAAGGGGTGAAGCGACCGAGGTGCGCATGGCCGAGAAGGCGTCCATGCGTTCCTGCATCACACCCATCTGTTGGCTGAGCAGCTCACTGTGGGCGCTGTTCGGTGTGCGCTCCTCCAGCTGATCGATCCGCTCTTGCAGCGCATGGATGCGTTGGTTGTGCTGCCGCAAACCCTGCAGCAGGGTCACCACCAGCACACTCACCAGCGCCAGGCTGCCGCAGCTGATCAGTTTCAACAGCATGCAACCTCCCCACTTGGGTCGATGCTGACTTGAACGGGAGCACGCAACAAGTGGTGCAGGGATGTCTCTCGAGGATCTGGATCGGTTTCTCAAGCTTCGCGACATCGACCCTGATCTGGCCCAGGCCCTCTAGCAGCCCATGGATCTTGATCGGTTTCTCGGGCTCGCTGCCGAGCACGGCTTTGCCCTGAGTGAGGCGGATGTGTTCGCTGCACAGCAGCGCGAACACCACGCGCGAACGGCAGCTGAGCTTCAGCAGGATCAAGCCGCCGAATCACGCCGCCTGCGCAATTTCATCCACGGCTGATCACCACCACTCTTCAGTTCAAAGATCCAGCTTCACCAAGTCTGGTGCTTCTCCGAACACCTCGCGGATCCAAAGGGCGTGTTTCACAGCGCCATCGTGGCTGTGAAAAATCCATGCCCTGTCGAGGGAGGCTTGGCTCTCGATGCGTTGGTCCACGGCATTGATGCCGAGGTAGCCGCCCTCCGAGCAGGACCGCAGCACATAGCGTTCGGCGTACTTGCTGAGCATCGGCAGAGCGGGCTATTTCTTCTCGCTAGCGATGCGGTTGCGCGGCTTTCGTCGTTCTGCGGAATTGCTTCTACTTTTCTTCCTTGAGGGTTAAGAGGGTTTGTTGTTGCCAGCCCAACCCCATCGGTGCAGCAAAGCGGCTTTGATGCCCGCCCTCCCGGAACCAGGAGGTGCTGAGTGCCTCGATCTCCAGTTCGTCCGGGTTGAGCGACCAGGTGTCCTGCAGGTAGCGGCGCAGCTGCTCCGGCTCGGGCGGATGGGGTTGTTGCCAGTGAACCACGGCCAACTGCCCCGGCCGTGAGCTGAGAATCGCCAGGCGGTGATTCGGATCACCATCGTTGGCGGGCTGAATCGATTCCTCCATCCGCTCATCGCAGACGTAGAGCCTCAGCGGAGCACTGCCATCGGCCTGGGGAAGTGGATATTTGTTGAGATACAGGGCCCGTGCTTTTTGAAACGCTGCCCCCGGAGCCTTCACCATCAAGGCGTTGTAGGCCTGCTGCAGCTGTTCACTCATGCCCTTTGAGTCCCGTTGCTGGCTCCAGTGTGGGAATGCCGCTGGGTCGGGACCATGGGAAGATGGTGACACTTCCGGGATTGGACTGCGATGGCCAAGCATCGCTCCCGCTACCGGTTGGTTGGCCTCGACGGTCAGCCACATCCGGTGCTCGACGCCCCTTACGACACGTTGGAACTGGCCCTCGCTGATGCCAGCGATTGGTGCACGGGACAAGGGTCCCGCTGTTCCATGGGTCAGCAGGGCATTGCGGTTGAAGTGCGAACCGACAGCGGCAGTTGGCGCACTATCGACTACCCCGTCAGTTGCTTGAGCCGATCCAGTTCGATGGCGGGCTGATGTGGGTCAGCGTTGACCTCTGCGTGGTGCCGATCGGTGTGGGCGTCAGTCTTTCGCCCTACATCGCCGCCTGTGAGCGGGTGATCGCCGCCACGGGCCTGACCCACCAGCTGGGTCCCAATGGCACAGCGATCGAAGGCCCATGGGACGAGGTGATGGACTGTGTGCGCGCGTGTCATGCCGAGTTGCACGGCATGGGAGCCCCGCGTCTTTACACAACGCTCAAGCTCAACACCCGCACCGATCGGCAGCAGTCGTTTGCTGAGAAGGTCACTTCCGTGGAGCAGCTGCTTGACGACTGAAAATCTGTAGAACTTCGGTGGGAATCAAGCCGGATTGAGCCGATCTTGAGACCAATGAGATTGTTCTGTGGTCCCTGGCTTGATGGGTCGCCGTTTCAGGGCTGCGCTGTTGGTTCTGCTGGTGTTGCAGCTCACGGGCAGTGCTGTTCAAGCCTCAACCTGGGATCGCATCGCCAGTTACCTGCGGCTGCTGCAGCGGGCGGGCGTGAAGGCCCTGGTGGCGCCCGACTGCCCTTTGGGCTTGCTAGGGGCCTTCCATGAGGGCAAGCAGGCCCTGTTGATGTGCGGCAACAACCTGCCTGACGATCCCGCCGTGGTTTGGGTGGTGCTGGCCCATGAATCAGCCCATGTGATGCAGTCGTGCCATGGCGGCAACCTGATGCCGGCGGCCTTGCTCAGCCGTGAGGTGGAGCTGGCCCGCCAGCAGGAGCCCAATCCTTTTCATGAGTTGCAGCTGTACCACTCCAGCCAGCATCACGTTGAGGCGGAAGCCCGGCTGATTCAGGCCCAGCCCGCGGAGCAGGTGGTGGCCTTGTTTGAAAAACACTGCGCCCAGCGGCTCTCCCCTTGAAGCTGCTGATGCGGGACCCGTGGCTGATGGCGGTCGACAAGCCCGCCGGCCTGCTGAGCCAACCGGGCCTGGGGCCCGAGCAAAGCGATTCCGTGATCACCCGCCTGCAGCAGCAGGACCAAAGCCTGCGCCTGGTTCACCGCCTGGACCGCGACACCTCCGGGGTGCTGCTCTTGGCCCGAAGCGCTGACGCCCTGCGCCGCCTCAGTGCCCTGTTTGCTGAACGGCGGATCAACAAGCTGTATCAGGCGGATGTGGAGGGGGAACTCCACGGCCGCGGTTGCATCGCCAGCCCGTTGGCGCGCCTGTCGCGCCAACCGCCGCGCTACGGCAGCCACCCGGAGGGACGTCTGGCGCTGACGATCTGGAGAGCCCGCGCCGCTGGTGCCCGCAGCACGCGGCTCTGGCTGCGTCCGCTCACGGGGCGCTCCCATCAGCTGCGGGCCCATCTGGCCGAACGGGGTCACCCCATCGTGGGCGATCCCATCTATGGGGATGCCGGCCGGTCCTGCCGCTTGCATCTGCATGCCCAGGCCCTGAGCTTTCGCCATCCCTTCACCCAGGTGCGCGTCCGTTTGATCGCGCAGGAGGTTCGCTTTGTCACTGAGTGCTGAACTCGTGAGTGCTGAACTAGACGCTGCGATCAGCGTCGGGCGGGGATTGGATAGGGGATGCGGCGGTGGCGCATCCGCCGCCATACCTGCACGAAGGCACGAATCACCAGTTCCACTTCGCTGCGGTTGAGGCTGCTTTTGCGCAGTTGTCCATCCCGCTGCCGCGCTTCCACAATCCGCCGCACCGTGTCCACCGCCTGGGCATCGGAGGTGTCGGGGGGAAGTGATCGAAGCGCCGCTTCACAGCCGTCGGCCAGCATCAGGATCGCCGTTTCTTTGGAGCGGGGTACCGGGCCCCGGTAACGGAAGCGGCGCTCCTCAACGGTTCCGCCGCGCTCCTGGGCCTTGTGCAGGAAGTAGCCCATTTTCAAGGTGCCCTGGTGCTCAGGGATGAAATCGGCGATGGGCCGGGGCAGGCGGTGGCGCCGCGCCAGCTTCAGGCCCTCATCCACATGGGCTTGAAGCACCGCCGCACTCGCCTGGGGGTCATCCAGCGCGTCGTGGGGATTGGGGCCATCCTTCTGGTTCTCGATGAACCAGTCCGGTGCATGCAGCTTGCCCACGTCGTGATACAGCGAGCCGGTCCGGATCAGATCCACATCCGCACCAATCGCCCGCGCCCCTTCCTCCGCCAGGCCGCAGATCATCAGGGTGTGTTCGAAAGTTCCCGGGGCTTCGCAGGAGAGGCGGCGCAGCAGGGGGCGCTCCTGGTCGGCCAGTTCCAGCAGCCGCGCCCGGGTTAGCAGGCCAAAGGAGCCCTCGAGCATCGGGATCAGCAGCAGGCTGAACATCAGCAGCACACCGAGCAAAAAGGAATCGGTGGCCAGTTCATCCAGGCTTGGATTCAGATTTCCCCAGAGCCGCAGGCTGGTGATCGGTTGCAGCTGCAGCAGCAGCCACTGCCCCACAAAGGCGCCGATCGGCAGCAGCACCGTGAGTTGAAGCAACTGGCCGCGGCTGCGCTGACGACCTGCGATCAAGGCCCCAGCGGCGGCCACCGTTGCCGCCACAATCAGGCGACCGTCTCCCAACCCCTGGACGGGTTCTGGCCAGAGCAGAGCGGCCACCCCCATCCAGACCAAGCCGCAGCCGGTGCCGAGGCCTTCCGCCAGCACAAGGGTGGGCGCCACCAGCACCGCCAGGGGGCTCACGGAGCTTTTGAACCAGAGCTTGGCTCCCTGCACCAGTAGCAGCAGGCCCACCGCCAGCAGCGCGTGGCGCACCTCCAGGCCAGGTCGCTCACGCCGCATCACCAGCAGCATCACGGCGCAGGCTGCAGCGGCTTCAACGAACCGTTGGAACCAGATCAACGGTTGGGGTTCGCGGCGCACGCGGCCGAAATAATCCAGCACGTCGTAGGCCTGGGGACTGATCAGCTCGCCCTTTCGGGTGATCAGATCCCCCTTGCGCACCTCGATGGTGGGGATGGCCTGTTTGGTCAGCTGTTCCTCGATCAGCTGCTTGCTCAGGTTCGGGTCTGTGCGCAGGTTGGTGCTGCCGCGCATGGCGCTGGTGAGAACCTTGCCGGCCAGGGTGCGCGCCGCCTCTGGCTGCATGGCAACCGCCTTGAGTTGCTGGTCGGCGGCCTTGCGCAATTGCTCAATGGCCAGGTTGCTCACAAGCCCTTGGCTGAGCATGCGATCAGCGGTGCTGCGCACCGCTTTATCCCAGGCCAGATGCTCCCATTCGCTGCGTCGTTCCAGCCACCTCTTCTCTTGATCAGACAGGTTCACCGGCCCGATTCGGTCTCCAGATCCTGTGTTGGTGACCTCCTGCAGTTGCACCAGTTGCTGCTCGAGCCGTTGTTTGAGTGCTTGGGTCTGCTCCTGATCGATTACCTGCACCACCGATCGCGCCACCAGCGATGCCCGCTGCTGCTCGAGGGCGGTGCTGTCCTGCACCAAAGCATCCTTTGGAGCGATGGCTTCAAACGGGGCCAGCGATCCGGGTTGAAGTTTTGGCTTGATCAGCCAGGGCAGGCTCGAGGCTGCGGCCACGCAAAGGCACAGCAGCAGCACAACAAAGGTTTGCAGTCGCGTCCAGCGCAGCAGGCGTCGCCCTGGGCCTTCGAGCCGCACCCAGTTCCGCCAAAGGCTGCTCAGCCGTGGAACACGAACCAAAAAGGACCCTGTAGCGAATTAACGCTAGCTCTCCTCAGAGGGCATGCTGGAGGGAGTGCATGGGAATGCCATGGCCCTGCGTTTGGACGGCAAGGTGCTGGCAAGGGATGTGGAGCATCGTCTTCAAACCCTGATCGAACGGCGTCTGGCTGAGGCGGGGCGACCGCCGGGCTTGGCGGTGCTGCGGGTTGGTGATGATCCTGCCAGCGCCGTCTACGTCGCCAACAAGGAAAAAGCCTGTGCTCGGATCGGGGTGGCCAGCTTTGGTGATCACCTCCCCGGCGACACGCCTCCAGCGCAGGTGCTTCAGACGATTGAACGGCTGAATGCCAACCCTGCAGTAGACGGGATCCTCCTGCAGCTGCCTCTTCCTTCTGGCCTCGATGAGGGGCCACTGCTGATGGCCATTGATCCTGAAAAGGATGCCGATGGTCTGCACACCCTCAATCTCGGACGGCTGCTCAAGGGGGAGCCGGGCCCGCGCAGCTGCACCCCCGCTGGGGTGATGGTGATGCTGCGCAGCAATGGCATCGATCCTGCGGGCAAGCGCGCCGTGGTGATCGGCCGCAGCATTCTCGTGGGGCAGCCGATGGCCTTGATGCTGCAGGCCGCCAACGCCACCGTCACCATCGCCCACTCCCGCACGGCCGATCTGGCGGCCCACACCCGCGAAGCCGACATCCTCGTGGTGGCAGCAGGCCGTCCTGAGTTCATCGGGGCCGAGCACGTGCGGCCGGGGGCTGCGGTGGTGGATGTGGGCATTCACCGCAAGCCGGAAGGCGGATTGTGTGGGGATGTTCGTGCGGCTGAAGTCGAGTCGATCGCTGCTGCGCTCTCGCCCGTCCCCGGCGGTGTGGGACCGATGACGGTGACGATGCTTCTGGTGAACACCGTTGTGGCTTGGTGCAGACGCCACAACCTTGACCATGATTTGGACGATCTCGTGCCCTGATCGGTTCCATGGCGCTGCACTGGCTGTTCCCCACCCCCGTTCTGCAGGTGGACTTTGAGCCGGATGCCGCCACAGCCGCAGCCATGCAGCAGCAGCTGGAGCAGTTCGATGCCCAGGTGTATCAGCACCCTGAGTTCAGCGATCGCAACAACCTCACCGGAGATCTGCTGGGCCATGCCGGCCTGGATCAGTTGCATCGCATGGATGCGTTCCAGTGGCTGAACGGGCAGTTGGCTGAGCACGTTTCGGCCTATCTCCGTGCGCTGTTGGGCCCGGAGCACGGTCTTGTGGCCCACATCCAGAAGGCCTGGCCTGTGGTGTGAGCGAGGAATGGCGGAACGGTGGATCTGCACAGCCACCGCAACAGCCAGTTGAGCGCGGTGTTCTACGTGTTGACGGATCCTGCGAACGAGAGCGGGGAGCTGGAATTTGAGGCACCCGACGATTACTTCAGCCATGTGATGGCGATTCCCTACCGCGATGCGGCGGTTTCCGGTGGGGTGTTCGCGCCGTTTCTCCACCGTGTTCTGCTGTTCCCTTCGGACCTGCGCCATCGGGTGCTCCCCTATAGGGGAAGCAGCCCCCGCTATTCGGTGTCCTACGACCTGGCCATCACCACGGCGCCGGGCAAGGGACGCGAGATGCGAACACCCCATCCGATGGATTGGGTTCCCCTCGGCAGCTAAGGGCTCGGCCTGAGAGAATCCCGCCAGCCAGGGTCCACCCATGAGCGCCGAGTTCGATTTCAAGGCCTATCTCGGCAAGGCCAAAGAGCGGGTGGAAGCGGCCCTCGATGGATCGCTCGGTCCGGAGCGGCCGGAGTCCCTCAGGGAAGCGATGCGCTATTCGCTGCTTGCCGGTGGCAAGCGCCTGCGCCCGATTCTCTGCCTTGCAGCCTGCGAGCTGGCGGGCGGGGAAGCGACGCAGGCCCTGCCCACGGCGGTGGCGCTGGAAATGATCCACACCATGTCGTTGATCCATGACGACCTGCCGGCCATGGATGACGACGACCTGCGCCGTGGTCGTCCCACCAACCACAAGGTGTACGGCGAAGCCGTGGCCATCCTTGCCGGTGATGCCCTGCTGACCCGCGCCTTTGAAATGGTGGCGCTGCGCAGTCCGGATGTGCCGGCTGAGCGTCTGCTCAAGGTGGTGGGAGAACTGTCGTTGGTGGCCGGCGCCCCTGGCCTGGTGGGCGGCCAGGTGGTGGATCTGGAAAGCGAAGGCAAGGAGGTGGATCTTGAAACCCTCGAGTACATCCACCTCCACAAAACCGGAGCGCTGTTGAGTGCCTGTGTGATCACCGGGGCGATGATCGGCGGCGCCGATGAGGCGATGATCAAGGCCCTTCGTACCTACGCCAGGGGGATCGGCCTCGCCTTTCAGATCATCGACGACATCCTCGACATCACCGCCAGCAGCGAGGTGCTCGGCAAAACCGCCGGCAAGGACCTCATCGCCGACAAGACCACCTATCCCAAGCTTCTCGGGCTCGACGAGTCCCGCCGTCGGGCCGATGCTTTGGTAAATGAAGCGAAAGAGGCGCTGCAACCCTGGGCTGAGAAGGCGATTCCCCTGCTGGCCTTGGCTGACTTCATCACCAGCCGCGACCGATGATCGACGCCACGCCCTCCCATGCGGTGCTGCGGGAGTTCTTCGACAACAGTTCGCTCACCTGGGGCTTGATGGCCTGTGGCGTTGCCCAGCTGTCGAAGTTGTTCCTTGAGTTGCTCCTGCATCGCCGTTGGCGTCCGGCGGTGCTGATCGAAACCGGCGGCATGCCGTCGAGCCACTCCGCCCTGGTCACCGGCACGGCGGCCTGTGTGGGCTGGACCCTGGGCTTTGATCACCCCCTCTTCGCCCTTGCGGCGATGGTGGCGTTCGTCGTCATGTACGACGCCAGTGGCATTCGTCGCGCCGCCGGGCTGACGGCGGAACGGGTCAATGCTCTGCCTGATTCGCTCTGGCCGGACGCTCCGGAAAACCCCCTCAAGGAAAGCCTTGGCCACAGCCGGCTGCAGGTACTGGTGGGCAGCCTGATGGGTCCAGCCATTGCTCTGCCCGGATTGGAATTTGTGGGATCACCGCTCCATCTGCTGTCGGGTCTTGGAGCTGGGCTGGGGTGACCGCTGCCGCGGACCTCACCGCTGATCAGCAGGAAGCGGCGGACGCCTTTGCGGCCTGGCTCAAGCAGCCCGTGGATGGCACGCCCTTCGTGCTCAGCGGTTTTGCCGGCAGCGGCAAAACCTTCCTTTCCATGCGCTTGCTGCGCCAGGTGGAGGACAGCGGTCTTTGCTGGACCGTCGTGGCACCAACCCATAAAGCGGTGGGCGTTCTGCGCCAGGCGTTGGAGTTGGAGGGTCTCCAACCCACCTGGTATCCCTCCACCATTCATCGCTTGCTGCGGCTGAAGCTCAAGCGCTCCGCCGACGCTGAACTCTGCAAACCCACCGAGCAGACGGCCATGGCCCTGGAGAACCTGGGCCTGGTGCTGATTGATGAAGCCTCGATGGTGGACAGCACCCTGTTGGGCATTGCCCTCCAGTGCGCCCATCCGTTCAAGACCCGTCTGGTGTTCGTCGGCGACCCCGCCCAGTTGCCCCCGGTGGGTGAGCCGAACAGCCCCGTGTTTGCGATGCAACGGTCCTGTTCCGCCAGCTTGACCCAGGTGGTGCGGCATCAAGGCCCGGTGCTGCAGTTGGCGGCGGGGCTGCGGGAGGGGCGCCTGCCTTGCCAGATGCCGCCGCTGCTGCCGCCGATTCGTTCCCCGCAGGGGCAGGTGCGCAGCCTCGTGCAACGGGAGTGGCTGGATCGGGCCCGGCGTGCATTGCGCGACGCCTCGGTGCAAGACAACCCCGATGCAGCACGCATCCTCTGCTACACCAACCGCACCTTGGATCGTCTGGTGCCCCATGCGCGCCGGGCCATCCATGGGGAGATGGCGGATCAGATGCCGGTGCTGCCCGGTGAGGTGTTGATCAGTCGCACCGCGGTGATGGCCCCGGCCTCAAGGGACGGAGAGGAGGCCGGTGAAGAACCCGACATGGTGCTCGGCTCCAATCGCGAAGTGACGGTGCGGGACGTCAAGCCGGAGGCCTGTGACCTGGCGGATTTTGGCCTCTCCTCCGCCGATGGGCCCGTGCCGGTGATCGAGACCCTCTCCGCATCGGTGAATGCGGGGGATCTGGAGCTCACCCTGCGCCTGCAGCCGCCGATTGGCAGCGCTGGGCGTCAGGAGCTTGATGCGGTGATGCAGCGGCTGCGCAAGCAGGCCCGTGATGCCGGCAAGAAAAACGGTCGCGCGATCTGGCGGCAGTACTTCCTGATTCGCGATGCCTTCGCTTCCCTGGGGCCGGCGGCGGTGCTCACGGTGCATCGCAGTCAGGGCAGCAGTTTCGGGGATGTCTTCGTGGCGCCGGATGTGTTCCGGGCCGATCCAGCCATCCGCCAGCAGCTCTGTTACGTGGCCGTGTCCCGTGCCCGCACGGGGGTTTGGTTGCTCGGCGGCGAGACGTCGCCTGATCTGCTCGCCACCTGGCAGCGCCAATTCGACACCACGCGGGATTCCGAGTGAATCCGAGGATCAGCGCTCAGAGGCGCAGGATCAGGGCCGCCAGGCCAATGCTCACCCCCAAACTCACAACGCCGAGCAGGGCTCTCCAGAAGGCTTTGTCTTCGGTGTCAAGAAAGTTGCTCAAGACATGCCTGGGGCTTTATTCGCCAGTTGTGCCATCTGGCAGCAGGTAAGGAAAGGTGCGATGGATCGGGTGGAGCAGCGACCGCAGTGTTTTGTTGTAGTGCATGCCGGGCACCACGCTGTAACGGCGCCCCAGCACCAGCGCATGGTCCAGATCGGCCTCGCAGCTGCGGATGTCGGTCTGCACAGGTCGCGCCTGTGTTGACACCGGTGCAGCGGCGGGAATCAGGGCCGAAAACTGTCCTTCCCTGAGCCGCCAGCTCTGACAGGCGTTGAGGGCTTCTGTCGCGGAATCGAACGCCTGCTTGGTGGTTTCCCGTCGCGTGCTCATGGCCTCCATGCCGAGTAGGGGCAGCGCAGTGATCAACAGGACAAATCCAAAGCGGAGCATGCGGCAGGCGCGAAGGTCCTGCTTCAGCCGTAGCGAGATGGGCGGAGCGTGGAGACCTCCTTCCCAATTTTTTCGCGTCTATGTCTCAGCGCACTTCGTCTCAGTAGCGCACTTCGAACCAGTCGTCGCCCGTGACCGGGAGCTGGCTGGGGGTCACCCGAACCACCCGGGCGCCCGGCGGCCCGACCTCACACCAGGCCCGCAGTTCAGACAAGGCCAGCGGTGGCCCCTCGGCCTGCACTTCCACACGGCCATCACTCAGGTTGCGCACCCAGCCGCTGATGCCGAGATCCAGGGCGCGCCGATTGCAGCTGGCGCGGAACCCCACCCGCTGAACGCGACCTTCGATCACCCAGCGCCAGCGTTCGGAGAAGGGTTGGACCCGCGGGGGCTGCTGGCGGCTGACGAAGCGTTTGGCGATCTTCTCTCCCCGGATTCGAGCGCGGCGCGCCATCGGGAGCAGATCGTCGTAGAGCTTGCCCAGTGCAGGTGAACCCAGCTCGCGTGAACCGTCTGATCGACCCATCCTTCCGAATGTCGATGGACTTTCCATCCCTCAATGTCCCACAGCACTGACCTGTCGGAGGACGGCCGGTTGGTGTGCAGTTCCCAGCGGTGAAATTCATGGCCCACCAGCTGCTGACCGCTCTCCACCACAGGGCTGTCCCGCCGCGCCTGCAGGCGGCGATAGCCCACCTGCAGCGGGCCGCGCTTGGCTGTGAAGGGAAGCAGGCCCGCCATGGGGTGGCTGGTGCCATCGAGGTCGGTCAGCTGCTCTCCGAGCACAAGCATCCCGCCGCATTCGGCGTAGAGAGGTCGCTGCTGCACGAACGCCCGCAGCGAGCCCAGGCTTCGCGTGCAGCCGCTGAGCTGGGCAGCGTGCTGTTCGGGGAAACCGCCCGGCAGGATCAGGCCCTTGGCGTCTGCAGGGATGGCCTCATCGGCCAGAGGGCTCCAGCGGAGCACGGGTATGCCCATGTGCTCCAGCAGTTCACTGGTTTCCTGGTAGCGGAAGTGAAAGGCGGCATCACTGGCCAAAGCCACCGGCAGGGGCTGGCCCTGCTCCATGGGGATGCTGGCCAGGGGATGCGGCCCGGGGCGGGGCGCCTGTAGCAGGGGGACCAGGCGTTCCAGGTTCAGGTGCTGGCTGGCCAGAGCGGCCCAGGCCTGGCGTCGCTGCTCGGGGGCCTCCAATTCATGGGCCGGGGCCAAGCCGAGATGCCGGCCCGGCAGGGCCAGGGCTTCGCTGCGTGGCAAGCAGCCCAGCAATGGCACCTCCATGCGCTCCAGCACGTCGGCCAGCAGCTCCCGGTGCCTGGGGCTGCTGACCTTGTTGAGCACCACGCCGGCGATGCGCAGCTGGGGATCGTGATCGCGGAATCCGCGCACGATGGCGCCGAGGGAGGCGGCCTGACCACCGGCATCCAGCACCAGCACCACCGGCAGGTCCAGCAGGCGGGCCACGTCCGCGGTGCTTCCGGTTGTACTGCTGCCGATGCCATCGAAGAGCCCCATCACCCCTTCCACGAGGGTCAGCTCAGAGGCACCGCCGTAACCGTGAAAGGCCTGGCGAACCCAGGTTTCACCGCAGAGATTGAGATCGAGGTTGCGACAGGCCTGCCCCGAGGCCTGGCTGAGCAGCTGGGCATCGAGATAGTCCGGTCCCACCTTGAAGGCCTGGATCCGGCGTCCGTTCTGCTGGGCCCAGCTCAGCAGCGCCAGGCTCAACAGGGTTTTGCCGTTGCCACTGGCTGGTGCAGCGATGACAGCGGCCATGGCTCAGATGCGGATCAGCCCAGCAGCCTGGCAGCCAGCGGAGCCGCAGCGGCCAGCAGTGGATTGGTGCTGTCGTGACCGCCGCCCAGCAGGCGGGCCACATCCATTTCAGGGGTGTCGTGCTGCACGGGAACCACTTCCTCATGCAGCTCGAGGTTGGCCATGCCTCCCCCCTCCAAACGCATGCAGCCCCCGGATTCAGCGCAGAGAATCACGCACACCCCCTGGCCGTTCTCCGGTTCAGCGATCAGCCGCAGCCCCACCATCTGGCCGGCGTGCACGTTGGGCTGAGCGACTGGCACGGCCATCAGTTGGAAGCTCACCTCGGTGCCATCGGAGCGCTTGAACTGGGCGGTGGTTCCGTTTTCGACAGCAGCGGTCGATAGCAGCGTCCAGCCCAGTCGATCGGCGATCCAGGCGGCCAGCAGCAGCCCCTGGGCAGGGTGATGGCCCTCAACGTCGATGTTGAGACGGGTGATGTGGCTGAGGGCATCACGCCGTTGCGGCGGGTCGAACACCATGGCCAGGGTCTCGCGCCAGCTGCGCAGGCGCAGCCAGTTGAGATCGTTCACCGCCTGGCCGCTCTCCACGCGGTGACGCAGCAGCTCAAGGCACTGATGTGGATCCCCCAACGCGGTGTCGATGATCAGGCGTCGTGGTGCGCTGGTGAGCCGTTGCATCAGCTCCGGTGCTTCGTCGATGCAGCCGTTCCACCAGACCCAGGCCGGCATCGATTCCGGCAGCAGGGGGTCGAGAATCGAAAGGCCCTCATGCAGGGCGCCATGGCCGCCCCGCAGCACCACCACATCGCCGCAGGCGGCGGTACCACCGCCTTCTTCAGGCAGCGGGCAGTAGGCGGCCACGAGTGTTTCCAGGGGCTGGGCCGCATCGATGGTGGGCGCCAGGGTGATCAGGCGCCGGGGCATCAGTGCACTTAGGGCCGGATCGATGTACTGCCCACGCAGGTCTTCGGCGTTGGCTTGCCCTTCCAAATCAGCCACCGCCTTCACCACAGCCCCATCCAGGGGCGGTGTGCTCAGGGGAAGGTCGGCATCCAGCACCGCCAGGCGGCCCGCAGCGATCAAGGGGGCGGATTGCTGTCCCGTGATGGGGCCTGATAAACGACCACTGCGGATCAATTGCTGCTCGGCCCAGGCGGGTTGCCAGATCAGCAGGCAGAAAGTGTTGGCCCCGGTGCCCGTGCTGCCCTGCTGCTCGGGGGACCAGAGCTGTTCGAGGTAGTGGGGCACCTCCGCCGGTGCCAGTTCGAGCGGGGTTTGCAGGGTGAGCTGAGGGGACATGGTGACGGATGAACGAGACGTGGAGAGCTGAACAACAGGGCTGTGAACGTGCGCGGTCAGGGGCGTCGCCAGAGCAGTCCGTCCTTCGCCAGCAGGGCATCCGCGGCGGCAGGTCCCCAGGTGCGGGATTCGTAGGGATGAACCGGCAGCTGCCAGGGGCTGTCTTCAATCAGTTCCAGCAGCGGGGTGTAGAGCCGCCATGCCGCTTCCACCTCATCGCTGCGGGTGAACAGGGTGGGGTCGCTGAGCATGGCGTCAGCCAGGAGCCGCACATAGCCCTCATCGGAGGGTTCCCCGAAGGATTCGTCGTAGGAGAACTCCATGTCGATCGGGCGGCTGCGCATGCCAGATCCGGGTGACTTCACCTCGAAGCGGAATTCGGCCCCCTCATCCGGTTGGATGCGCAGGATCAGCTGATTGGCGGTTGGGCCTCCGGTGGCAGCATCAAACAGATGCACCGGTGCTTCACGGAAGGTGAGCACCACCTCACTGGTGCGCTTGGCCAGCCGTTTGCCGGTGCGCACGTAGAACGGGACCCCCTGCCAGCGCCAGTTGTCGATGAACAGCTTCATCGCCACGTAGGTCTCGGTGGTGCTGTTGGGATCCACACCGGGTTCATGGCGGTATCCGGCCAGGGGCGATTCCGCCGAACCACCGGGTCCGTACTGGCCACGGATGCAGCAGTTCCAGGGTTCGAGCTCATCGGCCAGGCGGGCAGCCTGGAGAACCTTGGCTTTTTCGTTGCGGATGGCCTCCGGGTCAAAGCGCCCTGGTGGTTCCATGGCGGTGATCGCCAGCATCTGGGTCAGGTGGTTCTGCACCATGTCCCGCAGGGCACCGGCCGATTCGTAGTACCCGGCCCTTTCCTCCACGCCAACCGTTTCAGCGGCGGTGATCTGAACACTGGAGATGTAATTGCGGTTCCAGATCGGCTCGAAGATCGTGTTGGCAAACCGCAGAACCATGATGTTCTGAACGGTTTCCTTGCCCAGGTAATGGTCGATGCGAAAGATCTGGTTCTCCTGACCGCAGGCCTGCACCACACGATTGAGGGCCTGGGCACTGCCGTAGTCGCGTCCGAAGGGCTTCTCGATTACCACCCTGCTGCGTTTGGGGTCCTTCAACAGGCCCGCGTCGGCCAGTGAACGGCAGCCACTGCCATAGAACTTGGGGGAGACGGAGAGATAAAAGGTGCGGTTGCCGCGGGTGGCGCACTGTTGATCGATCTGCTCGAGCCTGGTGTGCAGGCTCAGCATCTGATCGGTGTTCTGTAGGTCGACCGGCTCGTAGAACAACTTGCCCACGAACTGCTCCCAGGCCTGAGGATCGTCCTCGATCGTGCTGGCCAGTGCCTCCGCCATCTTTCCGCGGAACTCCTCGTCACTCCATGGCCGTCGCGCACAGCCCAGCAGGGCGAACTCACTGGGCAGACGCCGTTGCTTGAACAGTTCAAACAGGGCTGGCACCAGTTTGCGGTGGGTCAGATCACCGCTGGCGCCGAAGATCACCAGACACTGCGGCGCGATCACGCGCTCCTGACGCAGTCCAACCCTGAGGGGGTTCGTCATCGTGGCAACCATGGAGTTTCCAGGCTTCTGACGCTGGTTTAGGCACGGAACTGGCAACAGACATGGACTCGCCGCTTTGTTTCCGTGTTGGCGTCAGCCTTTGTTGCCAACCCAAAAAAAAGTCCACCCCTCGGGGTGGACTGGAGACGATCGTTGGCTGATGGATCAGCGCTTGGTCGATCAATAGGTTTCCACGTGCCAGCGGTCAGCCTTCTTGAGCTGGGGACGCAGTTCGGCCCAGTCGAGCCCCTTAGCGGCCGCGGCGGCGGTCATGGCTTCGTCGATGCCCGGCTCCATGCCGCGCAGGCCGCACATGTACACATGGGTCTTGGGGTCTTCGATCATCGCGAAGATCTCTTCAGCGTGCTCCAGAACGCGGTCCTGGATGTACATCCGGCCGCCCTTGGCGTTCTGCTGTTCCCGGCTGATCGCTTTGGTGTAGCGGAAGTTGTCGGGATACTCTTTCTCGTAGTGGAGGAAGTCCTCGTCGTAGAGCAGGTTGGCGGTTTTGGGTGCGCCCATGAACAACCAGGCTTTGCCGCGGAATTTCCAGCCGTTGGCTTCCTGTTCACGGGGCTCGAACATGCGACGCAGGTAGGTGCGCATCGGAGCGATGCCGGTGCCCGTCGCGAGCATGATGATGTTGGCGTCCTCGTCATCAGGGAGAAGCATCTCCTTGCCGACCGGACCGGTGATCTTCACCTTGGTGCCGGGTTCGATGTCGCACAGGTAGGTGGAGCAGACGCCGTAGATCTGCTCACCGGCGTCGTTCTTGTATTCGAGCTGGCGAACGCATAGGGAGACGGTGTTGCCCTCCAGGTTGTCGCCGTGGCGGGTGCTGGCGATGGAGTACAGGCGCAGCTTGTGGGGCTTGCCGTTGGCGTCTTCTCCTTCGGGAATGATGCCGATGCTCTGGCCTTCGATGTACTTCAGCTGCGGGTCGCCGCCGGCCAGATCAAAGGTGATGTGCTGCACACGGCCGATCGCACCGTCCTTGAGCAGGGAGTAGTTCTCCGTGACCGTGCCCATGAACGGTGTTTTGGGCTTGTAGGTGTTGACCGGAACGTCGGCGTGGGGCTTTTTCTTCGGGGCGCTTGACGTCACGGCTTTCTTGGCGGGTTTTTTGGCGGGTTGTTTGGCAGGTGCCGGGGTGCTGGCAACAGGAGCGGTGGGACGCTCTTCGCCTGCACCATTCACAGAAACGATCTTGGCGCCAGTGGCCCCCAATCGTTTGAAAAGTGCGGAAAACTGGTTCATCGCAACGGTGTAGGTCCGCACGACGGACGGGTTGGAGCCGACCTGGGGACCACTGGCCACAACAGTGAACAGAGCCTCATTGCAGTGCTCTGACGCTGCATTGGACACCCGCATAGAAATCACCTGCCTTTGGTGGCGCGACTATAGGCGTGGCCTTTGATTTCACACAAAAAGGTTGCTGTTCGGAACAGAATCTGATGTGATCCAGGCGACCTCATTAAGATCCTCGGGTTCGGCCCCTCATCTCGGCGTCTCTTTTGGTTTTCCCCCAGACAATGTTTGGACGAGGGCTTCAAACCTCCGCAGATTCAGGGACTGCGATCGAGCAGACCATGGAGCGGCTGCCCCAGGGGACGCGGCGTCTTGCCGCTGAACTCAAATCTCCACTGCCTGTTCAGCTGCTCTGGGATGTGCTGACGGACTACGAGAATCTGTCCCGATTCATTCCCAACCTCAGCACCAGTGAGCTGATTCAGCGCCAGGGTCAGACGGTGCGCCTTCAACAAGTGGGCAGCCAGCAGCTGCTGGGTCTTCGCTTCTCGGCCCAGGTTCAGTTGGAGCTGACGGAATACCGCCAAGACGGACTGCTGCAGTTCCGCATGGTGAAAGGGGATTTTCGACGTTTTGAAGGGTCCTGGCAGATCCGTCAGCGTCCCGATGGCAGCTCACTGCTCTATGAGCTGACTGTTCAAGGCTGTCTTGGCATGCCGATCGGTCTGATCGAGGAGCGGCTGCGGGACGATCTCTCCAGCAACCTCAACGCCGTTGTGCAGGAAGCCCACCGCAGAAACAGCTGAACAAGAAGCGACTGCGCAGCAGTTTGGAAGCTTTTGATGACCCAAAGATCTTGGGCCTTAAGGCATCATTAGAAACGTGAATTGGTACTCAATTCATCACCAAAAAGAGGTTTGGTGAAGAGGTCATACCCCCAAGGGGATTCGAACCCCTGTCGCCTCCGTGAAAGGGAGGTGTCCTAGGCCTCTAGACGATGGGGGCGAGGCCGTAACCAGCGAGCTGTCTGTGCTCCTGATCACTTGTGAACACTAGGGCTTGGTCGGACCCTCCGTCAAGACAGCTTGACCCCATTCGACACCTTGTCCTTGCCAGATCGGCACCGTGAAGGTGAAGCAGGCACCTTCGCCAGGGTCCGACACCACCCAGATCTTGCCGCCGTGCACTTCAACGATGCGGCGGCAGACCGACAGCCCCACGCCGTAACCGGTGGTTTGGTCGGAGGTTTGCGGCAGCCGCACCCGATCCAGAAAAATTCGCTGCTGTTCTGTTTCCGGAATGCCCGGGCCGCTGTCACAAACGCTCACCTCCACCCGCTGGCTGGTGCGGTGCAGCATCGTGAGCGAGATGTGGCCGCCGTCGTTGGTGTACTTCAGGGCGTTTTCGAGCAGATTCAGCAGCACCTGGCGCATGCGGCGCTGATCAGCGAAAACCTTGGGCAGGTCAGCGGGAATATCGGTTTTGATTTCGACGTTGCGCCCCAACCACAATTTTTCGAGCTCGAGGATCACTTCGGCTGAAACGCTGGCCAGGTCAAGCCTTTGAGGGTTGAACAGGGTTTCCCATCGGGTGGTGCCCACCTCCAGCAAATCCTTCGACAGCGCCTCCATCTCTTCCAGGCGGCGGGTGATCACATCCTGAAAGCGATCCATGTCGATCTGGCCCAGCTTCTGGCTTTGCAGAGCCAAGGCCGCTGCCGTGAGTGGGGTGCGCAGTTCATGGGCCACCATGCGCAACAGGCGTTCCTGGGCACTAACGCGATCGATCAGCGTTTCGTTCTCCTGGCGCAGCACCAGCAGCTGATCCTCCAGCTGGAGTTCCTTCTGGGTGCGACTGCCGTCGAGTTCGGTGGGCCTGAGGCTCAGGCCAAGGCCGCTCACCACCCCATCCTGTTTCCAGCGGGGCACCCATCCTTTGAGTTGCTGAAGGATGTTGCTTCCCGCGAACACCTGCTTGGGGTTGGGCGCCAATTTGATCAGCGCTGGCGTCACCACGAGGCGATGCAGCTCAAGCAGTTCGGGTTGCTGGGCGGGATCGGCTACTTGCAGGGTGACTTCGAAGCCCAGGTCCTCCCGTTCCAGGAACTGCACCAGGGAACGGAGGTCCTGACCCGACAGGTGATGTCGAGCTGCCACCAGCAACAGCTTCAGGGTTTGCCGTGTCTTGGGAGCGTCCTTGACCACGCGGACTGCAAGACAGCAAAAACCGATGCTCACCTTATGGGTTTTTGACTGCGGCGCCAGCAGCGCTAAGACGAACAGGAACACTCCGTTGCGTCATTGACGCGGTCCATGTCGCTTTTTTCTGCGCAAAACCGTGTTCCTCTGACCGTTCCCGGCGGAGCGGCTGCTCAGCCTTCGATTCAGGTGGACAGCAACCTGCGTCGCTGGTTCAGCCGCAATCTGGGCTTGTGGCGTTCCCGACGGCAATACACCTTCAGTGACGACCAGGTTCTCCACTTGGACATGAACCTGAAAATGGAGGCGTTCGCACACCCTGAGGTGGGTGAGAGCCGCTACCGCTTCAGCTGGTGGTCTGACCAGGAGGACCAACATTCCGATGAATTCTTTGCCCGCAAGCCCTGGTTTGAACGCAGTGGCGTGATGGAAGCCACGTTGTGGGGCCATCAACTCCAGAGAAGTCGTGGTTATTTGACGGGAGACCCGGTGCGTACACGGCTGCGTCAGGTGGATGAGCACGAAACCATCCTGGAATCCCACTACCAGCAGTGGGACATCCTTGAGCACATTCGCCTTGTCGATCAGGACCGCTACCGCTACCGCGCCATCTACAGCTGGGAGAACGGTGATCTCTCGATCGTTGAGCATCACCATGAGATTCGAATGTCCGATCCCCTGCCACTGATCGAGGACGACTGATCGAAGACGATTGATCCAGGACGACTCAACGGCGCCGTTGCGCTGATGGCCCAGTTCAACAACCGCGCCTGAGCTTCGGCCAGCTTTGGCATGGGCGGTAAGTTGCGAAAAATTTGACGCTGCCGGGACCCAAGGTGATTCGTCGTTCATTCGCTGCCGCAGCTCTCGTGCTGGCTGCCCCCTTCCTGTCACCGGCAACGGCTCTGGCTCAGGCCTCCAAGGACAAGCCCACTCCTGCCACGGCCATGGAGGTCAACACCTACGGCGTGATGTCGATTGCCACCTTCTGTGAGGCGAGGGCGCAGAAGATCGATTTCAACAAGTCTCTGGCCGTGGCCCTCGCTGGTCAGTTGCATGTCATTTATGGCAAGCACGGTGGTTTGCTTCCCGGCACCAAAGATGCCTTGCCTGAGAAGCAATTTCTCAACAATGCAGGATTCATGATCGTTGGTGGTGCGCTGAAGTTCTGCCCTAAATCAGTTCCCGCTGCAGAAAAAGCACGCTTTGAAAAAGCTGCTGCTTCGTTGAAGCCTTCGAAAAAATAAGATCTTCCCAGGCTCAAACGATTGAAAACGTCTGGCCTGCTGAGGTCAGGCGTTTTTTTGTGTCTGTTCCTCTGCTCTGATGCCGTTGCTTGCTTGATGGTCGGCAGCTTGGCTGAAACGTCCCGGTTTTGAGCGTCGTCCGTCAGGATCGTTCGGTCCTCGCGTGGTTCGGCCATGACTCCAGCTGCTTCGATTCGTCTGGCGGAATACACGCCGTGGGCCTTTGAACTCCCTTCCATCGCCCTGGACGTGAACATCCAGGACGACCAAGTCGTCGTTGCCTCCAGGCTCAGCCTTGAACCGCGTCGGCCTGGAGAGCCCTTGGTGCTGTGCGGCGTTGATCTGGCGATCGAATCCCTGGTGATCGACCAGGCGCCGTTGTCGCCAGAGGAATACAGCTTTGCCGACGGACGTCTCACCATCCCCAACGTGCCGGACCAGCCGTTTGTGCTGGAAACCCGTTGCCGTCTGGATCCCTACTCCAACAGTTCGCTCGAAGGCCTGTACGCCAGTGGTGGTCTGCTGAGCACCCAGTGCGAGGCCGAGGGATTCCGGCGCATCAGCCTGCACCCTGATCGTCCGGATGTGCTGAGCCGCTGGCAGGTGCGGATTGAGGCCAGCCGCAGCAGCTGCCCTGTGCTGTTGAGCAATGGCAATCCGGTTCAGAAGGAATCCGTCGGCGCTGATCGTCATGCGGTCACGTGGGATGACCCCTTCCCCAAGCCCTCCTATTTGTTCGCCCTGGTGGCCGGAGACCTCAGGGAGATTCGTGATCACTACACAACGGCGTCGGGCCGGCAGGTCACCCTGCGCTTGCATGTGGAGGAGGGGGATGAACCCTTCACGGCCCATGCCATGGCTTCGTTGAAACGATCCATGCAATGGGATGAATCGGTTTACAACCTTGAATACGACCTGGATGAATACAACATCGTCGCCGTCCGACACTTCAACATGGGCGCGATGGAAAACAAGAGTCTGAATATTTTTAACTCAAAGCTTGTTCTGGCGGATGCGGAAACGGCCACCGATGCAGAACTTGAACGCATCGAAAGTGTGATTGCCCATGAGTACTTCCACAACTGGAGCGGAAATCGAATCACCTGCCGGGATTGGTTCCAACTGTCGCTCAAAGAAGGCCTGACGGTGTTCCGTGATCAGTGCTTTACCGCGGATCTGCATTCGGAGGCGGTGAAGCGCATTGAGGATGTGGCGATGTTGCGCAACACCCAATTCCGTGAGGATGCTGGCCCGACGGCCCACCCAGTGAAGCCAGCGGAATACCAGGCGATCGACAACTTCTACACAACAACCATCTACGAAAAAGGTGCGGAATTGATCCGCATGCTGCGCACCCTGCTGGGACCCGAGCGGTTCATGAAGGGAATGGAGGTTTACGTGCAACGCTTCGACGGCACAGCCGCCACGACGGAAGACTTCGTTCAGGCGATCGCCGATGGCGCCACCAGCCAGGGCGAGCCGCTGGGCTTTGATCTGGAACGCTTCAAGCGCTGGTACCACCAGGCAGGAACTCCGGAACTCAGCATTGATCGGCAGTGGAACCCTGAATCGGGTGAGCTCACGGTGGACTTGCACCAGACGACGCCTCCGACGCCGGGGCAGGCGGACAAACAGCCCCTGGTGCTGCCGGTTGCCATGGCCCTGGTAGGGGAGCAAGGCCGTGTTGGTGAGGAGCAGCTCCTGGTGATGGAGGCTGAGCGCGCCAGCATCACCTTGCAGGGCCAGCCTGGCGACACCCCCCCTGCCCTTTCGGTGCTGCGCCGCTTCTCGGCCCCGGTTCAGGTGCGTTTGGAGCAGCCGCTGGAGGAGTGCTTGCAGCTGTTGGCTTCGGATGATGACCCGTTCTGCCGCTGGGATGCGGCCCAGCGCCTTGCACGCCAGGTGCTGTTGGCGCGGGCTGAAAACCAGCCGAAGCCTGCCGTGGAAGCGGCGCTGATTCAGGCCCTCGATCAGCGGATCTGTGCCTACGACGGTTGTGATGGCATGGATCTGGCGGCGCTGCTGGCGCTGCCGGGCATGGCGGAACTGGAGGCGTTGCAATCCCCGGTGGATCCGCTGGCGCTGGATCAAGCCTTCCGGGCGTGGACCCATGAGATGGGCGTTCAATTGCAGTCGTCCCTGCGTCGCCTTCTGGAGCTGGCCCGGGCTAACTGGACCCTGGCTTGGCCGGCGGGTCAGGGCGGCCGGGCCCTGACCGCCTTGGCCTGGCGCTGGCTTGCCGCGGCTGGTGATGCAACGGTTCAAGCGGAGGCATTGGCTGCTGTTTCCGGCCCCTCGATGACCCTGGCACGGGGAGCCCTGCGGGCCTTGCTACCGCAGGAAAGCGCCGAGCGTGAGCAGGCGATGGCGCTGTTCTACGAGCGTTGGCAAGACAAGCCCGTGATCCTGGATGCCTGGTTCGCGATGGAGGCATCGGCCCCCAGGTCCAACGCGTTGGAGCGGGTTCAACAGCTGCTGGAGCACCCGCGCTTCGATCCCCTGGCGCCCAATTCCCTTCGCGCTGTTCTCGGTGGATTCACCGCCAATGTTCAGGCATTTCACGCCATCGATGGCAGTGGCTACCGGTTCATGGCGGAGCAGATCGCAGCGGTCGACTCCCGCAATCCGATCACCGCATCACGGATGGCCAAGGTGTTCAGTCGCTGCGGCAGTTACGGCCCCGAGCGTCAAATGGTCATGCGTCAGGCCATCGACCAGCTGGCCGCCAAGCCTTTGTCGGCGAACACCGCTGAGGTGGTGCAGTTGCTTACGACGTGATCACCACCAGCACGATCACCGCGATCAGCAGGATCACCAGCCAGCGTTTTGCGTTGCTGCGCCGCCTGCTGTGCGGTGTGGACCGTGCAGCTCGGCTACCGGCCGCAAGGCCGCAGTTCTGACAGACCAGCCGCCCGGCCATGGATCGGTCGGCACGAAACCGGCGGCTTCCGCAGTTCTGGCAGACGGTGACGGCCAAGGTCTCTCGATCAGCGCTTCACCAGCTTGCCTGGCGTGAGCCAGTGAGTCAGTGAGTCAGTGAGTCAGTCAGACAACAGCCCGTCAGCCAGTCAGTCCCGTTGCCAGCCATCGCAGCCGGCTTTGGCGCGTTGGCGCGTTGGCGCGTTGGCGCTTGGTGCTCCGGTAGCTCTCGTTCTGTTCGGCCAGAGCATCATTCGCCGCATCGACAGCCGTGCTGTCCTTGCCTTCCGCAATGATCAAACGGTTGATGGCCATGGCGTTGCCCAGGCGATTCAGCACCTGATCGATCAAGCGACACTGCTCAAATTCGGCGCGCCCCGCAGCCGGGATCCCCAGCAGGATCAGGCTCCAACACGCAGCACGCCAGCCTTTCATCGATCAGCTCAGGGGCTGTAGCTGATGGTGCACTGATAGCGGCTGCTGGCTCCCACATCAATGCTCTTGCAAGTGGTGTTGGTGATCGTTGCCCCCTTCGGGATCACCCGCATCGCCTCAGCGGTGGCGAACTGCTCGGACGGCCCTTGGGCTGTGGCCCGCTTGCCACCGGCAAGAGCCATGGATCCCAGAAGGAGGCTCGCCATCAACAGCGCCGCGTTTCGCATCGTTAGGGCTGGAAAGGGGGCTTCTCCTTTCGGTTTACACAGAACGCTTCCAGGTGACAGCCGTGCTGTGTTCAACAGCCGCCGGGCTCAACAGCTAGTCCCGTTCAACAGCCACCCCGGCACCAGCGTTGGCGTTGCGGCCTTGGTTCAGCGTTGGCTTCGCTGGCTGGACTCGGTGCAGGGATTGGAGGTGGCGGCAGCAACCCTGCGGGCTGAACGGGAAGACGTCGCGACCCCCATGCGGCATCGAAGGGAACCACCACGAGGGAGATTGGTTCCGCACTCTTTACCGGCCAGGCCAAAGAACTGGACGCGATCAGGACTGTGATCAGAAGTCTGATCGCGCCATTGTGCCGATCCTGCAGCGTTATGCCGTCACGTCGGCTGCGTTCTCAGTGCCCTGCCTTAAGGATCCTTCAGGCTTTGGAGTAGGAGACGCCGCGGTAGGTCAGAGCAACGCAATTGCGAACGGATTTGATTTGCTCAGCCCGATAGCTTTTGCCCATGTATTTCAGTTGGATTGTTGGCCTCGTTGATACTGCTTCTGTCTTTGCATATTTGTTGCCCAAGAAAGTGAGTTCCATGGCGTGAATAGGGATGGATAGAAACTTTTTGAGTTCTACGTCGTCGCCCGAATGTCGCAAGGTTCTGCTTGATACCTTGCTCTTTAGCCATTGTTAAGGCTGCGTCAGCTTGATACAAGTTCTGCTCTTAACCCCTGCAATGACAGGAGAAGGGGGGTGATGCGAGTTGTGGGATTTTGTGTTTGTTGCTGTGAAGCTGTTGAAATATTTGTTGGTTTTGTGTGCTCTGTTGAACTTATCTTGATTGATTCTCTCAGGCTTCAGGCTTGGAGCGTTCCTCTGTTTGTGCTTTGCTGCAGCGTTGGCATGCAGCAATTCTGTCTTTGTGGTGTTCCGGCAGCGTCAGTCGGAATGGGTCAACGTCAAATTCGTAGCCACAGGAGCAGCGGGCATGGAACTTCAGTTTTTTCGCTTTTTTGAGTCGTTTTAAAAGGGTGACGTTGCCAAAAACTTGATCGGGCTTGAATCGTTCCAGCTTGGTGCGTTCCTCCGGCGCATGCTTCACCCGGGCCTTGTGCAGGGCGTTGCGCACGGAGTTTTCACTGCCTTTGCCCAGGATCTTGGGGATCTGCAGGATCGATCGCCCTTCCTGCAGATACAGACGCTTGATCTCCTCGATCTCAGCACTTGTGAAGCCAGATTTCTTGCCCATCTGCTTCCTGCCTTTGACTTGAGTCTCTCAGGCGGTGCGCAAGCGCCATTCACGTTCTCGGAGGAGAAATGTCAGCCTGTCGGGATGATTCCACTGGATCCACTGCTGCAACGGCTGGCCGGAGTCGCCGGCATGGAGAGCGGCTGCAAGCGCCTTGTTGTTGTGCAGGGCCAGCTAGGGGATTTCGACTCGATCGAATACGCCCAGGCGCTGGTGCCAAGGCTTCCCCAGTTGGCGGCGCTTGGGGTCAAGGTTCAGCTGTTCGGCATCGGCAACGCCGGCAGTGCTGAGCGCTTCGCGGCCTTCACCGGGTTTCCCCTGCAGCAGCTGATCGCCGATCCATCGCCGCTGTTGCATCAGGCCCTGGGGTTGGAGAGCGGCTTGAAGCTCCCCGGTGGGCCCTGGCCTGGTTTTCTGCTGATGTGCGCCGGCGTCGGCTCGCCGGGCACCCTGCGCGAGGTGTTGCGCGGTTACACCGGAGATCGCTCGGCGGCCCAGATCTTCGACGACGAAGAGTGGGTTGAAGCCTTTCCTCTGCCGCGCTTCCGGGGGGCTCTGTTCCGCCAGGCCGGTGGTGCTGGGTTCCAGCGACCGTTTGAGCTCGCCACCAAGCGTTTGCGCAACATGAATGAAGTGCTCCGCAACTGGCGCACCTACGTGCCCTGTGACGACTACATCACCCAGCGCGGCGCCACCGTGTTGCTCGACGCCGATGACAGCGTGATCTATTGCCACCGCGATCAAAGCCTGCTCGGCTACTCCGCCACAATGGAACGCCCCTTGGCGTTCCTCGATGAGGTTCTGGCCCAGGACTGAGCTCAATTGACTGTCTTCAACTGGCCGTCTTCAATTGGCTGTCTTCAATTGGCGGTGGGCTCGCGATACACCGCAAGAGCCGCCACAAGGCCGCCGATGAATCCTGCGCTGTGGCCGATCCAGCTGACGCCAGCTGGTGATACACCGGGGATCAAGGCGATCAGGGCTGAGCCGTAAAGCCAGAACGCCACCAGGCCCAGAGCGATGGAGAGGATCCGGCGTTCCAGCCAGCCGATCAGCAGCAGATAGCCCAGCAGCCCATACACCACGCCCGAGAGTCCATGGCTGCGGGCGGGCCAGAACAGGGCCACCGGAATGTTGATCAGCAGCACCGACAGCCAGACGCTCAGGTAATCGCGCATCCCCCGGCTGAGCACCAGCCAGCTCAGGGGCAGAAACGCCAGGCTGTTGGAGATCAGGTGCCCGAAGCCGGCATGGCTGAATGGCGCTGTGATCACCCCCCACCACGGTTGATCCGGCCCCATCGGCAGGTTCCACTGCCCCGCAAACAGCAGTTGGTCGATCAGCTCCTGCCCCCAGGCCAAGGCCAGGATCAGCATGGGAAGCAGCAGTCGAGTGCGCATCGTCTTGCGCCAATGACCACAATGATGACGCGGATGCTGAGCGGATGATCAGAAGCGACGTCGACGTTCTGGTGATCGGCAGCGGCATCGGTGGGCTCTGTGCCGCAGGTTTGTGTGCCCGCGCCGGCTGTGAGGTGCTGGTGCTGGAAGCCCATCACCAACCCGGTGGAGCCGCCCATGGCTTTCAACGCCATGGTTACCACTTCGAATCCGGTCCATCCCTCTGGAGTGGCCTGGGGCGTTGGCCCAGCAGCAATCCCCTGGCCCAGGTGTTGCGCGCGCTGGGTCAGACCCTGGAGGTGATTCCCTATCGCAGCTGGGATGTGCTGTTGCCGGAAGGGGATCTGCGCATCGCCGTTGGGCACGACGACTTTGAGGCTGTGGTGCGCAGTCTGCGCGGCCCCGAGGTGGCCGCCGAATGGCGGCGTTTTGTGGAGGCGCTTCAGCCGATTGCCGCCGCTGCCGATGCTTTGCCCTTGTTGGCCCTGCGGCCTGGGGTGGATGGCATGGCGCAACTTCTGAAGCGCGGTGGACGTCTGCTGCCGCATCTTGCGGCGATGCGTCACCTCTCCGGTTCCTTTGGGCCCCTGGTGGATCGTCACCTCAGCGATCCTTTCCTGCGCCATTGGGTGGATCTGCTCTCCTTCCTGATCAGCGGCATGCCAATGGGAGACACCAACGCCGCAGCCATGGCCACGCTGTTCGGCGAGTGGTTTGAGCCGGATGCCCATCTCGACTATCCCGTTGGCGGCAGTGCAGCGGTGGTTGAGGCCCTGGTGCGTGGCTTGAAAGCTCACGGCGGCAGCCTGCACACCGGCAAGGCGGTGCAGCAGCTGCGGGTGGAGGGGGATCGCGTCGTGGGTGTGACGTTGGTCGATGGAACGCAGATTGCGGCGCGGCAGGTGATCTGCAATGCCGACATCTGGTCCACCCTTGGTCTGCTGCCGGAGTCCGTGGCGCCGAAGTGGCAGCGTCAGCGTCAGGCCACACCGGCCTGCAACGGCTTCCTGCATCTGCATCTGGGCTTTGATGCCACGGGCCTGGAGGATCTGCCGATCCACACCGTCTGGGTGGATGACTGGGCGCGTGGGATCGACGCCGAGCGCAATGCTGTGGTGTTGTCGATTCCGTCGGTGTTGGATGCCTCGATGGCGCCGGCTGGTCGCCATGTGCTGCATGCCTACACCCCGGCCAGCGAACCCTGGGAGCTCTGGGCTGATCTGGAGCGCGACAGCGCGGCGTATCAGCAGAGAAAACAGGAGCGATGTGCTGTGTTCTGGCGGGTGCTGGAACGCCGTATTCCCGACATCCGCGATCGCTGTGAGCTGATCATGGAGGGAACGCCGCTGACCCACAGCCATTTCCTCAATGTTCATCAGGGCAGTTATGGCCCTGCCCTTTCAGCAGCTGAAGGTCTCTTCCCGGGCGTGACGACGCCCCTGGCCAATTTCTGGCTTTGTGGTGCCAGCACCTTCCCCGGGATCGGCATCCCCCCCGTGGCGGCGAGTGGTGCCATGGCGGCCCATGCCGTCCTCGGCCGGGAGACCCAAAACAGTCTGCTGCGGGAGCTGGAGCTTTGAAGCAGCTGCGTCATAACCTCGTTCTGGAACGCCGACGCTGTTCATGACTTCCAACGCCCGGATCGATTCGCTGCAGCTGATGCTCACGGATCTGCGCATGCGCAACGAGCCGATCCGTCACAAAGCGGCGTTTCGTGGTTGCCAGCCGGAATTTCAGGCGTTGGTGAGTCGTTTGATCGAGCAACTGGAAGGGGAACTGCTGGATGAGAAGCAGCGCTCGCGTGAAGCCTCACGTCAGGCCTGATCCTGAGAGAAGGTCGCGCCACTGCGACTCCTGCCTGGCGGCCTCCGTTGTGCCCTCCTGGGGGAAGCCGTTGAGAAAGTCCTTGTCTTAAGCGGGCTGGTAGGGCCCCTGTTTCAGTTCGAAGATCACGCTGTCGGCCTCCAGGGCCACCAGGGTGTGGAACTGATCTTCTGCAATCTCGATGCCGTGGGTGGGCCCCTTGGTGCTGAGATGGAGCTGCTGCTGGATCTCGCCCTCACTGTTGAACTGCAGCAGTCCGATGGCGCCCTGCAGCACCAGAAAACATTCGAAGCCTGTGCCGGAACCGTTGCGCCGGTGGCGGTGGGGCCGCACATAGGTGCTGGGCTGCAGCGCGTTGAGGAAGCGCTGAACCGAATCCTGTTCCCGGTGGAAATTGTGGTTCAGGCGCAGGCGGGGATGCTGCCAAGCCTCAGCGGCAACCTGCGCGAACAAATCACGATCGATTTTTTTGATGTCCAGTGATACCTGCCTCAGGTTTTTGAAATTCTGCCTTGGGCCCGCTGACTCTTGGTCTGCGTTTGGGGCTGTTCCAGCTCAGCCTGGGGATCCTCGGCGTCCTGATCCTGGGACTGCTGAATCGTCTGTTGATTCAAGACATCCAGGTCCCGGCGGTGCTGGCGGCTGTTGCTGTGGGTGGTCAACAGTTGATGGGGTTCACCCGCGTCTGGTTCGGCCATCGTTCCGATCGCATCCCCATCAGCCGGCTGCGGCGCACGCTCTTCATCATCAGCAGCACTGTCGCGATTGCCCTGTTGTTCGCTGTGGCCTGCCAGCTGATGCTGCGCTTGGCCAACAGCATGGAGTCCTCCGGTGGTGAGCTGAATGCGCTGCTGATCGGTCTCTTGATCCTGGCTTTTATTGGGATCGGCATCGCGATTGCTGCTGGTGGAACCGCCTTTTCGGCCTTGATCGCCGATCGCACCACGGAAGCCGAACGGCCGCGGGTGCTGTCGGTGGTGTGGGGGATGCGTCTCCTGGGGGTGTTGCTGGGAAGTGTTCTGGTGAATCAGGTGTTCGGCAGTGCCTGTGCGGCTGATGCCAGTCGCACCGCGGTGCTGGCTGGTTTGGAGCGTCTGTCGCTGGTGACGCCGCTGCTGCTGCTGCTGCTGGTGGGGCTTGGGGTGGTGTCGGTCTTTGGCGTGGAGCGCCGCACCACAGGCTTGATGCTGACTGCCGGGCCGGTCCCGCCCGATGTTCCCCAGCGGTTGGCTTTGCCCCAGTTGTTGTTTCAACTGCGCACCATCCCCCAGGCCGGCCGCTTCCTCGGGGTGCTGTGCCTGTTCACGTTCAGCATGTTTCTCAATGACGCGGTGCTTGAGCACTACGGCGCTGCAGTCTTTGGCATGAGTGTCTGTGCCACCACAGCGCTGAATGTGTTGATTGCCCTGGGCTTCTTCGCTGGCCTGGGTCTGAGTGGCTTTTGGTTGATTGAGCGTGCCGGAAACATCCGCACTGCCAAGGTGGGTGCGGTGCTGGCTGCACTGGCCTTGATGCTGATGTTGTGCGCTGGGGCGGAGCAGTCGATCCCCCGGTTGCGGTCTGCCGTTGGCTTGTTTGGCCTGTCGCTGGGGGTGTGCATGAATGCCTGCCTCAACTTGATGTTCAGCTTTGTGCAGCCCGGACGCACCGGCTTTCTGCTTGGTTTTTGGGGGGCCGGCTATGCCTATTCCTGCGGCCTGGCCACCATCAGTGGAGGCGGGCTGCTCACCTTATTCAAAGCCTGGAACGGTGGTGATTTGTTTGCTGCCTATGGCGGCGTGTTCGGCCTGCAGATGGTTTGTTTCCTCGCTGCCGCGTTGATGACGCGCCGTTTGGATGTGGTGGCTTTCCGCAACACGGTGAAAACTCGCTTTGCCGATGTCATGAAAATGGCAGTGGATTGAAGCTTGGCTGAAGCTCCGGATCCACTAGAACCGGGTTCCCTTCATTGCAGTGAATGGCAGCGCTGCAGGTCGTCTGGTTCAAGCGTGATCTGCGCATCGTTGATCACCGGCCCTTGGCAGCTGCTGTGGAGCGGGGTCTGGTGCTGCCGCTGTATGTGGTGGAGCCGGAGTTGTGGCAGCAGCCCGATGCCTCCGAGAGGCAGTGGATGTTTTGCCGGGAGTCGCTGCTGGAGTTGCGCCAGGCCCTAGCTGATCGGGGCCAACCCCTGGTGGTGCGCGCTGGGGATGTGGTGCAGGTGCTGGAACGGGCCCGGCGTCAGTTCGGCATCGATGGGCTGTGGAGCCATGAGGAAACCGGCAACGGCTGGGCGTATCAGCGCGACAAACGCGTTGGTGCCTGGGCCCGTCGGCACGGCATCGCCTGGACGGAAATCCCGCAGTTCGGGGTGACGCGCCGGATGCGCAGCCGCAATGGCTGGGCCAAACGCTGGGAGGTTCAGATGACGGAGCCCATCAAACCCGTGCCGGCTGCATTGCAATCGCTGGAGGACATTGATCCTGGAGTGATCCCGGAGCGCCCCTGTTCAGAGCTGCTTTCGGATGCGTGTCCGCAGCGTCAGATCGGTGGGCGTTCGATCGGCCTGGGGGAGTTGAACGACTTTCTGCAGCACCGTTCCCAGAGCTATCAACGGTCGATGTCGAGCCCCAACACCGCGTTCACCGGTTGTTCGCGCCTGTCGGCTTATCTCACCTGGGGTTGTCTCTCGATGCGGGAAGTGCTGCAGACCAGCCGCACCCACCGCGGCCGCGGCGTCAGCAGCTTTGAATCACGGCTGCACTGGCACTGCCATTTCATTCAGAAGCTGGAGGATCAGCCGGCGATTGAATTCAGCGATTTCCATCCGTTCATGCGCGGTATTCGTGCAGCTGACGCCAAGCGCTTGACGGCCTGGAGCGAAGGTCGCACCGGCGTTCCCTTTGTGGATGCCTGCATGCGCGCCTTGCGGGTCCATGGCTGGATCAACTTCCGCATGCGGGCGATGTTGATGTCTTTTGCCAGCTACAACCTCTGGCTGCCCTGGAGAGACAGTGGCCTGCATCTGGCCCGTCAGTTTGTCGATTACGAACCGGGGATTCACTGGAGCCAGTGCCAGATGCAGTCGGGCAGCACCTCGATCAACACGATTCGGATCTATAACCCGATCAAGCAGGGCATGGACCACGACCCCCAGGGGCTGTTCATCCGTCAGTGGTGCCCTGAACTCAAGGATGTGCCCACGATTCATATCCATGAGCCCTGGATGCTGGGTGGTGGCATGCCAGCACCGATCGTTGATGTCACCGCATCGATGCAGGATGCCAAAGATCGCATCTGGGAGATTCGCCGATCAGCCGGTTTTGATCGCCATGCCGATGCGATTCAGCGCAAGCATGGTTCACGTAAGGCGGGGTTGAAGCCAACAACGGCTCGCCGCCGGCGCAAACCACAGCAGCCCGACAATGGCAGCCAGCAGCTCAGTCTCGGTCTTTAGTTGCGCTGCAGCAGCAGCCGTTTGATCACCCGTTGGGCGATGTCGCCATAGCCCATTTCCCCGGAGAGAATCTGCGCAATGCGCCGTGGTGCGGTAGGCCGCTTGATCCCCAGCTGGTACCCCACACCGGGGAAGCGATAAAACACCTGGGCAATGCGCCGGCCCCAGGCCATCGACTCACCCCAGCGCTCCCGCATGCTGCGGCTGTAGCCCCGCAGATCCTTGCTGTCGCCCTTGAGCCATGGGCTTAGATATCGGGCCGCCTCGCAGCCACTCATCAGGGCGGGGCGCAGCCCTTCCGCCAAAAAGGGATCGCACAGCGATGCCGCATCCCCCACCACCACAATGCCGTCGCCATCAAGACGGTGATGGCCGTTCCATACCCGCAGTTGGCCGCGCTGACGGATGCCTGCATCGGCGGCGAAGCCCAGATCCGGCAACAGCTGAGCCAGCACCTGCTCCGGGTCGGCATCCTGCTTGCCGATGAAGCTGCCCACACCGATGTTCACACCACCGGCGAGGGGAAAGGCCCAGGCGAAGCCCTGTTTCACCAGGCCAAATTCAAAGCGTGTGGTGCCATCGCTGAGTTTGCCTTTACCCTCGAGTCGCACCGACATGGTGGTGGCCATCTGGGGCTGTTTGGCCCCCAGGCCGAGCCGTTGGGGCCAAGGAGATCCCGAACCATCGGCGATCACCACGGCCCGCCCCTGCCAATGGCGTCCGTCGGTTGCAGTGACGTGCCAGACGTCTCCATGGCGCCGGATGTCATTGACCTCAATGCCTGAAAGGCGTTTTCCCCCAGCCTGAATGGCCTGATCCGAAAGCAGTTGATCCAGGGTTTCGCGGCGCACGATCCAGAACGGTGCATCCCCTGGCAACTCGGCCACCACCGGATCCTCTAGGCACCAACTGAAATCCACCTGATCGATCACCTGCTCCACCGCTGGCTCCAATGAAAAGGGGAACCACTGCTGAACTGAGGCCGCCATGCCTCCTCCACAGGGTTTGATCCGCGGCTCGGCGTCGCGCTCCAGCGTCAGAACGTCATGGCCTGCTAAAGCGAGATGTACTGCCGCGGCACCGCCAGCGGCCCCGGACCCGACGATCAGGACGTCGTGGGTCCGATCTGATTCGTTGCTCACACCTTGAGGATGTCGGCCTCCTTGGTGGCCAGGTGCTGTTCCAGTTCGGCGATGAACTTGTCGAGCGTTTTCTGAATGCTGTCTTGCTCATCGCGGCTCTGGTCTTCGGAGAACTCGCCTTCTTTTTCCTGCTTCTTGATCTTGTCGATCGCGTCGCGGCGCAGGTTGCGCAGGGCTACCTTGCCTTCTTCGGCGTACTTCGAGGCCAGCTTGCAGAACTCTTTGCGGCGCTCCTCGGTGAGGGGCGGCACGTTGATGCGGATGATCTTGCCGTCGTTGTTGGGGGTGAAGCCCAACTCACTCATGGCGATGGCCTTCTCGATCGAGGCCAGGGCGCTGATGTCGAACGGTTGGATCTGGATGGTCTGGGAGTCCGGGGTCGACAGAGTGGCCAGCGACTTCAGCGGCGTGTCAGCACCGTAGTACTCCACGCTGATGCGATCCAGCAGGGAGGAATTGGCCCGGCCGGTACGGATCGTGTTGAAGTTGCGCTGGGTGGCCTCCACCGACTTGCGCATGCTGGCTTCGAGGTCCTGGGTCGACATGGTTGCTGAGGGAGGAGGCGTGCGAACTGGGTTGGCGTTGTTTAAGAGGGATCGCCGATGCGGGACCCGATCGGTTCCCCGGCCACGGCTCTGCCGATGTTGCCAGGTTCAAACAGGTTGAAGACAACAATCGGGATGTTGTTGTCTTTGCAAAGGGCGATGGCGGTGCTGTCCATCACGCCCAGCTCGCCGCTTAGCACGTCTTGATAACTGAGCTGCGCGTGCTTCACCGCGTCGGCGTGCTTGGCCGGGTCTTTGTCGTAAACCCCATCCACCTTGGTGGCTTTGAACACCACATCGGCATTGATTTCGGCGGCCCGCAGGGCAGCGGTGGTGTCGGTGGTGAAGAACGGGTTGCCGCAACCGGCACCGAACACCACCACCCGGTTTTTCTCCAGATGCCGGATCGCTTTGCGACGGATATATGGCTCCGCCACTTCCTGCATGGCGATGGCGGTCTGCACTCGGGTGGGAACACCAGCCCTCTCAAGCCCGTCCTGGAGGGTGATGGCGTTCATCACCGTGGCCAACATGCCGACGTAGTCAGCTGTGGCTCTCTCCATGCCCGCTGCAGACCCCTTCAGCCCGCGGAAGATGTTGCCGCCGCCCACGACGATCGCCAGCTGGGTGCCATTGGCCACCACCTTGGCCACATCGGAGGCAATCGACTGAACAATGGCTGGGTCGATGCCATAGCCCTGAGATCCCATCAGAGCTTCGCCGCTGAGTTTCAGCAGGACGCGTGTGTAGGTCATCTACGGTCCAGATCCTTTCGACAGTAGCAAGCACTGGCACAAGCCTCTGATCGCCGCTTGGATGGGGAAACCGCGGCTGTTTGATGCCAGAGACCGATGCCACCCAAAGCGGTGTGATGGCCCGTCTCACGCTTTCAGCCCTGGAACGGGCCAGTCAGGATCCCGACTGTTGGCGTGAACCGGTGGTGCATCGCGCTCTTTTGGTGAGTGGGCTTTCGGTGCTCACCGCGGCCACCCGTCATCTTCAGGATGATCTCGAGGCGGCTGAAGCGGCCTGAGACCGGCTGGTTCCACCCTTAAAACTCGATGCCCGCCTGGGCCTTCACCCCCTGTTCGCGGAAGGGGTGATGCACCAGGGTCATCTCCGTCACCAGATCGGCCCGCTCCACAAGCTCGGCTGGTGCACCACGGCCGGTCACCGCAACGTGGGTGAGCTCCGGTCGCTCGTTCAATCCGGCGATCACCGCACCGGCCTCGATGTAGCCCAGTTTCAAGGCCACGTTCAGCTCGTCGAGCAGCACCAATTTCACGCTGGCATCGCGCAGATAGCCCAGGGCCTTCTGCCAGGCCGCCTCCACCAGTTGCTGATCCCGCTCTCGGTTCTGGGTTTCCCAGGTGAAGCCTTCCCCCAGGGCATGCCAGTTCACCTGCTCACCGAAGGCCTGCAGTGCCCGTGCTTCGCCAGGCTCCCAGCCCCCCTTGATGAACTGAACAATCGCCACCCGCTCGCCATGGCCAAGGGTGCGCAGGACCAGCCCAAGCCCGGCGGTGGTTTTTCCCTTGCCCTGGCCGGTGAACACCAGCACCAGCCCTTTCTCCTTGTTTCGTTCCTCCACCCGTTGCTTCTGCACCTGCTGGCGCCGCTCCATCCGTTTGCGGTAACCGGCATCGTCGGTTTCTGGGGCGAGCTTGCCCCCCATGCCCAGTTCCGCGGCGGATTGATCGAGGTCGTTGGTGCTCATGGGGAGAGGAGGTGTTGGTTCTATCGAGGCCTAGTGGCCGTGATGCGTTGCAGGGCCCGACCCGCCAGCAGTTCCTGGCTCACGCTGCTGAACCCGAGTTGCTCCAGCTCGGTGGGGAGGTTGTCCTCCAGCATGGCGGTGGCGGTGTCGGTTTCAAACAGGGCACAAAACAGTTGCTGGGGAAGCTTCAGCCAAGGTCCGGCCGGATGCAGATCCACAAGCACCAACCAGCCGCCCGGTTCCAGCAGCCGCAGGGCACTGCGCAGCACCCGTTCCCGATCGCTGCGGGGGAATTCGTGCAGGGCGACGCTCAGCTGGATGGCGCTGAAGCTGGCATCGGCCAGGGGCGGATCTTCGGCCAGCCCTTCCACCCGTTTCAGCTTGGGGTGACGTTGGGCGGCCAAATCCAGGGCCCGGGGGGAGACATCGAGCCCCGTCACTGCGTATCCCGCCGCCAGCCAGGGGGCCGCTGCTTCGCCACTGCCGCAGCAGAGATCCAGCACCGACGCGCCGGGCTTGAGATGGGGCTGCACCGCCTCGAGCCCGAGGCCCCGCAGGCGCTCCACCCCGCCAACACTCAGCGACGACACCGCCGTGACCGTGTCGTAAATCCAGCGGTAGCGGTAGGCCAGCGGCCTCAGAAATGAGGTCATCGTTGAAGTGAAAACAAGCAGACAGGGTGTTGTCAGGCCGGTTGCCGGGCTAGGGCTGCATCCACCGCCTGCTGCTGATCACGCCGGGTGATCCAGTGGTGATAGGTGCGGGTGTGGATCGTCACCGAGTGGCCCATCATCCTGGCCGCGACGGTGTCCGGCAGGCCGACATGGATGGTGCGCACCGCCCAGGCGTGGCGCAGGTCGTAGGGGGTGATCGGCAGGTCGTAGCGGCGGAACTGCTCACTCACCCGCCGTCCCACCTGCTGCAGGGTGGTGCGCCGCAGATCGGTCTGGATGGCTGGCAGAGCGGCCGGATTTTCCGCCAGCTCCTGCAACCCGAAGTGCTCGACCCAGTCGGGGTGGAACGGCCAGCTCTGGTGCTCACCGGTTTTGGTGGTGGGCAGCACCCGCAGCACCTGATCTCCGCCCGGTGCAAGGGAGGAGCAATCGCAGAAAAACACCTCGTGGTTGCGCAGGCCGTAGGTGGCCATCAGGGCAAAGGCCAGGCGCCACTGTGGATTGGGGATGCGGCCTGCGGCCTCGAGGATCTGTGGATCGGTGGGCAGCTGGCGGAACCGGGCTCGGTGCAGGCCATAGCCGCCGGCCTCCTGGCGCCAGTCCTCCGGCAAGGGCAGCTCCAGATGCCGGGCCAGGGCGGCCAGGGCTGTGGCGCATTGCTGCCGGCTGCGGCTGCCGTCCTCGTAACTGGTCAGCGTCTGCATCAGCAGAGCTGGCTCCAGCGGCTGATCACTGCACTGACGCGCCAGTCGCCGGAGGTAGGGCAAATAGGCACTGGTCCAGGTGGTGCGACTGCTCGCCGGGGAACGGCGTCGGCGCGGGTCTGCAAAAAAGGCTGCTTCGAAGCCCTCGATGGCGGCCTGGATCCCGATCGAACGCCCTCTGGCCGTGGCGGCAGAGGTGGAGGCCGACCAGAGCGTCCAATCAAAACTGCGCTGCTCCAGTTGCAACTGCACCAGGGCAGCGGTGCTGAGGGCCTGATTCAGTCCGGCTGCATCGGCCATCAGCCCCAGGCTGATCCGTTGCAGGCCGTTCCGGCTTGGATCCCCGCGCAACGGCAGAGACCCGCGCAGGTTCAGCCGCCGACCCCGCTGTTCGATGCGCAGGCCTGACCCCTGTGCCGCCAGCTGCGCATTGGCGGTCTCCAGCGCACTTTTGAGCTCCATAAATGTGTCGGTGGAACCAAGGATCGCGTCCGTGGCGGCTACGCTCAACCCCCGAAAACCGTTCTGGTTGGTATGTCTCGCGTCGGTGTCGTCCTGCTGAACCTGGGTGGCCCGGAGCGGATCCAGGACGTTGGCCCGTTTCTCTACAACCTGTTCGCCGATCCGGAGATCATTCGGCTTCCCAGTCCGGCGCTGCAGAAGCCGCTGGCTTGGTTGATCAGCACCCTGCGCAGTGGCAAGTCGCAGGAGGCCTATCGCTCCATCGGTGGCGGATCACCGCTACGGCGCATCACCGAGCAGCAGGCCCGTGAACTCCAGAGCTTGCTGCGTCAGCGCGGCATCAATGCCACCAGCTACGTGGCCATGCGCTACTGGCATCCGTTCACCGAATCCGCTGTGGCGGACATCAAGGCAGATGGCATGGATGAGGTGGTGGTGCTTCCCCTTTACCCCCATTTCTCGATCAGCACCAGTGGATCCAGTTTCCGTGAGCTGCAGCGCCTGCGTCAGGCAGATCCGGCCTTTGAGAAGTTGCCGATTCGCTGCATCCGCAGTTGGTTTGACCACCCGGGCTATGTGAAGGCCATGGCCGAGCTGATCGCGGCAGAGGTCCGCAACAGCGACGACCCCACGAAAGCCCACGTCTTCTTCAGTGCCCACGGTGTGCCGAAGAGCTACGTCGAAGAGGCGGGCGACCCCTATCAAAAGGAGATCGAAACCTGCACCGGTCTGATCATGAAGGAGTTGGCCGTTCAGATGGGCCACGAGAACCCCTTCACCCTGGCCTACCAAAGCCGTGTGGGTCCGGTGGAGTGGCTCAAGCCCTACACCGAGGAGGCCCTTGAGGAATTGGGTCAAGCCAAGACCAACGATCTGGTGGTGGTGCCGATCAGCTTCGTCAGCGAACACATCGAGACGCTTGAGGAAATCGACATCGAATACAGGGAGTTGGCCACCGAAGCCGGTGTGGTGAACTTCCGTCGGGTGCGTGCTCTCGACACCTATGCCCCCTTCATCGAGGGATTGGCGGATCTCGTGGCCACCAGCCTGCAGGGCCCTGAGGTGAGTCTCGATGCGGCGGCGGAGCTGCCCAACAAGGTGAAGCTCTATCCCCAGGAGAAGTGGGAATGGGGTTGGAACAACAGTTCCGAGGTCTGGAACGGCCGTCTGGCCATGGTTGGTTTTTCAGCCTTTTTGCTCGAGCTGATCAGTGGTCAAGGGCCGCTGCACGCCCTCGGCCTGCTCTGACCAAGCCAGGGGAGCTGCGGGCCCTTAACCTTGGGGGTCATTGACCCGTCGCCTCTGTGACTCTCACCTCAGCGTCTTCGGCCGTCACTGGGCAGCAGGCCGGTCACGGTGGCCAGAGAATGTCTGGGGCGACAGCCCTGATGGATGCGTTGCGGCGCCATGGCGTCGACACGATTTTCGGCTACCCCGGCGGCGCGATTCTCCCGATCTACGACGCACTCCACATCGCCGAGAGCGAGGGTTGGGTGAGGCACATCCTGGTGCGGCATGAGCAGGCCGGCACCCACGCGGCCGATGCCTATGCGCGTGCCACCGGCAAGGTGGGCGTTTGCTTCGGCACGTCTGGGCCGGGTGCCACCAACCTGGTGACCGGCATCGCCACCGCCCAGATGGACTCGGTGCCCATGGTGGTGATCACCGGTCAGGTGCCGCGTCCGGCGATTGGCACCGATGCATTCCAGGAGACCGACATCTTCGGCATCACCCTGCCGATCGTGAAACATTCCTGGGTGGTGCGCGATCCGGCTGATCTCGCCTCCATCGTTGCCCAGGCCTTCCTGATTGCAGCCAGTGGTCGTCCGGGCCCCGTGCTGATCGACATCCCGAAGGATGTTGGCCAGGAGATGTTCGATTACGTGCCGGTTGAGCCCGGATCGATTGTTCCCAAAGGCTTCCGCAAGCCTCAGCCCCCCCGGGATGAACCGATCCTGTCGGCGCTTGATCTGATCGCCGAGGCGGAGCGTCCGCTGCTCTATGTGGGCGGTGGTGCGATCTCAGCCGGTGCTCACGACAGCCTCCGGGTGATCGCTGAGCGCTATCAGATCCCTGTCACCACCACCTTGATGGGGAAGGGTGCCTTCGATGAAAACGACCCTCTCTCGGTGGGCATGCTCGGCATGCACGGCACGGCCTATGCCAACTTCGCCGTCACCGAATGCGATCTGCTGATTGCTGTTGGCGCCCGTTTTGACGATCGGGTGACCGGAAAGCTCGACACCTTCGCCCCCCGGGCCAGGGTGATCCACTTTGAGATTGACCCGGCCGAAATCGGCAAGACCCGTCGCCCCGATGTGGCGGTGCTGGGTGATCTGGGCCTGAGCGTGGCGCGCCTGGTGGAGCTGAGCCTGCAGCAGCAGGTGCAACCCCGCACTTCTCCTTGGTTGGCCCGCATCGCCGAGTGGAAACAGACCTATCCCCTCACCGTGCCTCCCACCGAAGGCCCCCTCTTCCCCCAGGAGGTGCTGCTGGCCGTTCGCGAGCTGGCACCGAATGCCATCGTCACCACTGACGTGGGCCAGCATCAGATGTGGGCGGCCCAGTACCTGCGCAATGGGCCCCGGGGCTGGATCAGCAGTGCCGGTCTTGGCACCATGGGCTTCGGCATGCCGGCCGCCATGGGCGCCAAGGTGGCGTGCCCCGATCGTCAGGTGGTGTGCATCGCGGGTGACGCCAGCATCCTGATGAACATTCAGGAGTTGGGAACCCTGGCGGCCTACGGCCTTCCGGTGAAGGTGGTGATAGTCAACAACCACTGGCAGGGCATGGTGCGTCAGTGGCAGGAGAGCTTCTACGAGGAGCGTTATTCCGCCTCCGACATGCTCAATGGCATGCCGGACTTCGTTGCTCTCGCCCGCTCCTTCGGTGTGGACGGCGTGCACATCCGCGAGCGGGACTCGTTGAAGCGTGATCTCGATGCGGCGCTCAAGGCCCCCGGCCCGATGTTGATCGACATCCACGTGCGTCGTGGTGAGAACTGCTATCCGATGGTTCCCCCGGGCAAAAGCAATGCTGAAATGGTGGGCCTTCCGGCTCCCATGCCGGTTCTAAACGCCCCGACCTCTTGATTCGTCTTGTCTTAATCGGCGTTCTGCTGCTGCTTTGGGCCGTACCGGTGCAGGCCGCAGAGGTGCTTCAGGTGCGCAGCAGTTCCCTGCTGCAGGTGGGAGATCACAACCGCACCTACACCGTTGCTCTGGCCTGTTCCGCCGTTGATGCAAGCCAGGAGGCCGAGGCCACCGCATGGCTGCGTCAGGAACTGCCGCGCCGTCGCAAGGTCAATCTGCGGCCCGTCGGCTCCAGCGAGGGGCAGCTGATGGCCCGGGTGACCCCGATCGGTGCTGAGCGTGACCTCAGCACCGGCCTGATTGCCGCGGGTTTGGCCAGCAACAGCTGTGGGGGCGATGGCTGATAACCGCATTGCCCGGGGCATTGTCTTGGTGCCCTGTCTGCTGCTGGGGGGTGCCTTTCTGGCCACAGCGGCCTGGGGGCAGGGCGCCGCAGCTGAAAACCGCACCCTGGCCATCGGCATCGGTGCTGGGTTGCTGTTGGCGGGTTGGTTGTCCCAGTTGGGTGGTGGCTCAGACGGTGGGCCTGAATCCTCTGTGACAAAACCGGACGAGTCCGACCCCTCTCCCTAGTTTGCGGGGATCGGGTTGCTTCCCTCCGATCCCATGTCGAAGCCTGAGTGGCGACGTTGGCCTTGGCTGTCGTGGTGTGTTGTTGCAGCAACGCTCATCGGCTGCCAGTCGATCGTGGCCAGTGGCGTCAGCCGCCCAAGGCTGGCGGTGCTGCTGCCGATGGGGCACCGCGATGCTGAATTGCGGCACAACTTCCTCCAGGGCTTTCTTTTGGGCCAGGCTTCGGTGGAGGCCTGTGGTGAGCCCTTCCCGCAGGTTGCCTGGCATGGGACCAACTCCGGCGATGCGCCCGATCCGCAGCTGATGCCCTCGACGGGGCTCAAGCTGCTGGTGGCTCCCTCGTCTGCGGATTTGCGGGCCTTTGCCGCCTTCGCTGACGAGCGGGATCTCACCATTCTGCTCCCCTATCAGCGTGGACAGTCGCTCGACACCCTGTGCGGGCTGGAAGGCCGTGAACGGCTCTGGCCGCTGGTTCCTTACCGCCAGGAGGATCTCAAGGCGATGGTGGCGGCTGCGATGGAGGCCGGCTGGGGACGGGCGATGGTGGTCGAAGACCCTTCTGCCCTTGAGTCCACCAGCTCCACGGCCTTTGTGGAGCGGTTCAAGGCCGCTGGCGGCATTGTTGAGAGCTACGAAGCACAGCCGGTCCAGCGGGTGGATCCCAGCAACAACGGGCGTCTGCAACGGTTCAAGGACGACATGGCCTGGTCTTGGGTGCCCACCGTTGTGGTGGCTGATGCTCCGAACGGTCCCCTCTCCCGAGAGCTGCGGGCTGAGCAGCAGCAGGGGCGCTTCGGCGGTGGTGCACCGCAGGCGCCGAACTGGATTGGCTCACCGAGGCGGAAGACCTGCAGGACGCGCCCGCGGTGCCCTGGCAACAGCTTGGGTTGCAGCACCCTTGCCTTTGTCCGCTGACGGGGGCATCGATGCGATGGGTTGGTTGGACCCTGATCAGAAGGAGGTCGTTCCGATTTGCCAGGCCTTTGATCAGCGTCGCCGCGGGGAGCGTCTGCGTCTGAAGGCGGTGTCCAGTGATTCCCGCTTTCGTGCTGGCTTGGCACCATCGGGCCAGGCCATGGCCGGTCTGATCGAATGAGGTCTGGGGACACGACCTCGAGATGCTGCGCCTGAGTGAACTGAAGCTGCCCCTCGACCATGGGGAGGAAGCGCTGCAGGAGGCGGTGCTCAAGCGTTTGAGGATTCCGCCGGATCGTCTTCTGGGTCAGACCCTGGTGAAGCGCAGTGTTGATGCGCGGCGTCGCGAGCGGATTCAGCTGATTTACAGCGTGGATGTGAAGGTGAAGGGTGAAGCCGCCCTGTTACGGCGCATCGGCAACAAAGGCCGGGTGCGTCTGGCTCCAGACACCCGCTATCGGTCTGTGGGTCATGCCCCCGATGGCTTCCCCTTGGATGCGGCCGATCGGCCTGTGGTGGTGGGTGCAGGCCCCTGCGGTTATTTCGCGGCTCTGCTGTTGGCACAGATGGGGTTCCGACCGCTGTTGCTGGAACGGGGTCAGGCCGTGAAGCAACGCACCGCTGACACCTTTGGCTTCTGGCGGGGCACCAGCCCCTTCAACCCGGAATCCAATGCCCAATTCGGTGAGGGCGGAGCCGGCACCTTCTCCGACGGCAAGCTCTACAGCCAGGTGAGCGATCCCGAGCACTACGGCCGCAAGGTGCTGGAGGAGCTGGTGGCCTGTGGTGCCAGCGAGCAGATCCTCACATTGCACCGCCCCCACATCGGCACTTTCAAGCTCGCCACCGTGGTGCGTGGCCTGCGGGCACGGATTGAAGCCCTCGGCGGTGAGGTGCGTTTCAACAGTCGCGTGACACGCCTTCAGCTCAGCGACAGCAGCGCTGGGAAGCCGCATCAACTCGATGGGGTGGTGCTGGCCGATGGAACGGAGATTCCCTGCCGCCATCTGGTGCTGGCTCCCGGTCATTCCGCGCGCGACTGCTTCGAAATGCTGGAGCAGATCGGTGTGCAGCTGCAGCGCAAACCGTTTTCCGTGGGTGTGCGGATTGAGCATCCGCAGCATCTGATTGACGCAGCCCGCTGGGGAGAGGCGGCGGGCCATCCGCGTCTCGGGGCCGCCGAGTACAAGCTGGTTCACCATGCTGAAAACGGCCGCTGCGTCTACAGCTTCTGCATGTGTCCCGGAGGATTTGTGGTGGGTGCCACCTCGGAGGAAGGCCGGGTGGTGACCAATGGCATGAGCCAGCACTCCCGCAACGAGCGCAACGCCAACAGCGGTTTGGTTGTGGCTCTGGACGCCGATGACCTGGCACCGTTTGAACGCTTCCCCGGGGATCCGCTGGCGGGGATTGCTCTGCAGCGGGAGCTGGAGGAGCGCGCCTTCAGGCTTGGAGGGAGCAGTTACGCCGCACCGGCGCAGCGGTTGGAGGATTTCCTGGCGGCCCGTCCCTCCACCCGTCTGGGTGGCATCGCCGCGTCGTATCAGCCGGGTGTGCATCCCGCCGATCTGGATGACCTGCTTCCTGCTGCCATCGTTGAGGCCTTGCGGGAGGCGTTGCCGGCCTTTGCCCGCAAGCTGAAGGGGTATGACCACCCCGATGCGGTGCTCACCGGCGTGGAAACCCGCACGTCATCGCCCGTGCGGATTCCCAGGGATGAAGCGTTGGAATCGCTCAATGTGAAGGGGCTGGTGCCCGCGGGTGAAGGGGCGGGCTATGCCGGCGGCATCCTCTCGGCCGGAATCGATGGCATTCGGGCTGCTGAAGCCTTGGTCATTCAGATCCTGGGGAGCAAGCCTGTTTGAGTTTCAGCTGCAGACGGGGGCTTGCGCCACGATTCCGCTCCACTGAACGGCTTTCACCTGATCCCGTCGCCAGGAATGGAATAGCTCGGGCTCACTGACGGTGCAAAGCGGGCAGTGGGCGATCCGTTCGCTGGGGATTCCTGCGCCCTGGAGCTGCACTCTGGCGGCGGTTCGAATGTCAAGGCGATGCCGCCCCGGTTGCTCATCCGGCAGCAGGGCCCCTGCATCGGATAGGCAAGCCTTGTTGGGGACCGCGGCGCTGACGGCCTTCACCACCTCATCGCCCACCTGGTAGCAGGGGCCGCTGACGGCCGGGCCCAGGGCAACCACCAGATCCTCCCGCCGGGCCCCCCGTTCCACCAACCGATCCAGGGCCGTGATCAGGATTCCAGCCGCCACCCCCCGCCAACCGGCATGACAGGCCGCGGCATGCCCGGTGCCGGGATCTGCGATCAGAACCGGTGTGCAGTCGGCACCGCACACCCAGAGGCTCTGGCCCCCGCGATCACTCACCAGGCCATCGGCCTCAGGCCAGGGATCCTGAGGGGCGTCGCTGGCGTTCAGCACGATCCCACTGTGGATCTGCTGGGGCCTGTGGACGCTGATGCCGGCGCTGACGTACCCCGCCAGTTCATCAGGACCACGGCCGTGCCAGAGCCGGGTGAAGAAGCCGTGCTCGAAACCCTGCCCATGCAGCAGATCGCTCTGGAGGTAATAGCCCCCGTAACAACCGATCCAGGTCCAGCCCTTCAACGTGTTGAAGCGGCTGTCTGGTCGATCAAACGGCCCGTCTTTCATCAGCCCTGCAATCAGGCCATGGGGATGTCCCGCAGCATCCAGAAGCCGCCGAAGGTCTGTTCTTCGGGGCTGGACTGGATGGCGATGAATTGCAGGCCCCGCACCTGCTGCTGCGAAGTGGCCAGGGCCTCGGAGATTTCAGCTGCGACGCCTGGCTCCAGGTCGCTCACCAACCAGCGGTCATCCTGACCAGCCTCCAGCACCAGCTGACGGTCTTCAACGATCATCCGCACCGGTTCCAGACCCCCCAACCAGCCCGCCATGGCGAGGGAGCGGCTCTGGCTGAACAGGCGCAGACCCGGCACAGAGGCTTCGGGATCGATGTCATCGGGCACCGGCAGCAGCCCGCTGAAACTCATCGGCCATTCCGATGCCTCCAGCAGGAGGCTCGCCGGCAGGGCGGCCCAGCTCCAGGCGTCTCCTTGAACTTCCTCCGGCAGGGGCACTGGAGGGGTTGGAACAGGCGCCGGCGGTGGTGCCAGCGGGCCCGCCATGAAGCCCTCCTCCTCGGGATAAACCTCCCTTTCGCGCTGCTGAAGCCAGTCGAGCAGGGCGAAGGTGCGGCGACTTGGAATCACCTCGAGGTCTTGTTCGGCTGCGGCGCGCTGCACCATGGTGCGCATCGAACTGCGCCAGCAGCGCAGGCGCACGGGTGAACCCCAGCCCCCGCTTGAGGATGCCTGTTTGGCTTCAGCCAGGGCTTGGCTCAACCAGAGCGAGTTCACCTCACCAGAGGGGCATACCTTGGCGAAGCGAAATGGCTCTGCATCCCCAGTTGCGGCGGGGGTGGAGGTGATCAGCAGTTCCCAACGCTTGCGGCCATCGGCCTCAAGGATGGGTCGGGAGTAGAAGTCGAGTTCCCAGTCTTCGGCGGCTGTCAGGGCAGCAGTGCTCATCCGGCCGATTGCTCCTGCTGTTTCAGGGTGTTCTGGGCGCGGCTGGCTCGATCGGCGGCTTCAGCCATCACTTTGTCTTTTTCGATCAGCAGCTCGCCAGGAGGCCCCTCCAGCAGTGCTGTGTTGAGGCCGATCCGTCCGCGGCCCGGGTCCAGTTCCGTGATCAGGGCCGAAACGCGGTCGCCCTGGTCGAACACCTCACGGATCGAGCGCAGGCTGCCATTGGTGATGGCTGATTGGTGCAGCAGTCCGCTGATGCCACCAAGGTCGATGAACAGGCCGTAGGGCTTCACCGCAGCAACCTGCCCTTCCACCAATTGGCCCACTTCCAGATCTTGGAAGCGTTCGGCCACGGCGGCTCGTTTTTCGGACAGCACCAGCTTGCGCGTCTCCGAATTCACCTCGATGAAGGCCACGCCCAGGGTCTTGCCCACGAGCTCCTGGTGGTTTTCACCGTTTTGGAGTTGAGAGCGGGGAATGAAGCCGCGCAGCCCTTCGAGATCGCAGGTGACACCGCCGCGGTTGAAGCCATTGACGATGACTTGAACCACTTTCCCCTGTTTCTCCAGTTCCTTCACCCGGTCCCAGCTCTTGCGCAGCTCAAGGGCGCGACGGCTGATCGTGACCATCCCATCAGCGTTCTGCTCACGGGTCACCAGAACTTCAACCTCCAGGCCCTTGGGGAAGCGCTCCCGGAAGTTGGTCACCACGCCCAGGCCCGCCTCGCTCTTGGGCATGTAGCCGGGGGCTTTGCCGCCGATATCCACGTACACGCCATCGCTTTCGATGCCGATCACCGTGCCCTTGATCACCTCACCGGTGGTGCCCACCGGAGCGTTCTCGTCCAGGGCGGCGAGGAAGGCTTCTTCATCGAAATCGAAGTCGTCCACGCTGCGCGGCTGATTGCGCTGCTCCTTCTTGGGTTGTTGATCCGGCGCGCCCATCAGGTCGGCCATGGTCATGCCTTCCATGCCGCCCATGTCGAACAGAGCGTCGTCATCCGTGTCTGGAGACGAGGTGGAGTCCTGCTGGACCGGTCGCGGCGGGGTGGCGAGACCCGCCCTTTCCTCAAGGATGCGTGCCTTTTCCGCCGCAGCCTCTGCTGCTGCCCGTGCTTCAGCCGCTTCACGAGCCAGCTTTTCCTGCTCTTCTCGGCGGTTGATCTGCATCACCTGCAGCGGTTTCGTCGCTGCCGGCTTGGGTGCCTTGGGGCGGTTGGGCTGCGGACTGCCGGCTGCGGGCATGGACCATTGAGCTTGTCGATCGCTCATTTTGACAGGCTGGGTTGGGATCAGCACCCCCGTGCCTGTGCAACGCCATGGACCAGCTCCGCAAGCGATTTGATCAGCTGACCTGGCCCGAGGCCAGCTGTGCTGCTAGCCAACCTGGTGCAACGGTGATCTGGCCCTTCGGAGCCTGTGAGCAACACGGCCCCCAACTGCCGCTTTCGACGGACGCTGTTTTCGCTGAGGGAATCCTCGAGTCCGTGTTGCGCGGGCTTGAGCCAGCTCTGCCGATTTGGCGACTGCCGTGTCAGGCCATCGGCTTTTCGCCTGAGCACCAGAACTTTCCCGGCACCCTCAGCCTTTCAGCTCCTCTGCTTCTGGATCTGGTCGACCAGGTGGGCACGCAGCTGGCGGCGATGGGGGTGCAGCGCCTGGTTCTGTTCAACGCCCATGGCGGCCAGATCGGTTTGCTGCAGGTGGCAGCCCGACAGCTGCGCGCTCGCTGCCCGTCGTTGGCTGTTCTGCCCTGCTTCCTCTGGAGTGGCGTGGAGGGGCTGGCGGATCTGTTGCCTGAGCAGGAGTTGGCCCATGGACTTCATGCCGGCCAAGCCGAAACCAGCTTGATGCTGCAGATGGCTCCAGAGCTGGTTGGATCTGCCCGCCCTGTGGATGGCCGTCCAGCACCAGGATCTGCGCAGGATCCTCCAGCGGGCTGGAGTCTCGAGGGGGCGGCGCCCTGCGCCTGGCTCACCGACGACCTCAGCGCGACGGGAGTGATCGGTGATGCGCGCCAGGCCTCCGCTGATCTGGGACGTTGCCTGCAAGATCGCTTGATCAAGCACTGGCAGGAGCGCTTTCAAACCCTTCTGGCCAGTGACTGGCCACCCACGCAAAGTCTTCTCACCAAACCGTCCAACATCACGCCCAAGTCCTGAACCTTGGACGCATGTGTCCCCAACTCTTGGGGCACTGGTTATTGTCAGTCCCACTGAATGTGGTGGACTGCGTCCTATGACGACCCTCAATGCACCTGAAGCACCCGTGCTGGAGGGCCAGGACGCACTGCCTGATTTCACAACCGAGGCCTACAAAGACGCCTACAGCCGGATTAACGCCATCGTGATCGAGGGCGAACAGGAAGCCCATGACAACTACATCTCCCTGGGCACGCTGATCCCCGAGCAGGCCGAAGAGCTCAAGCGTCTGGCGCGGATGGAAATGAAGCACATGAAGGGCTTCACCTCCTGCGGGCGCAACCTCGGGGTTGAAGCCGATCTTCCCTTCGCCAAGAAGTTTTTCGAACCCCTTCACGGCAATTTTCAGGCCGCTCTCAAGGAGGGCAAAGTGGTCACCTGCCTGCTGATTCAGGCCCTGCTGATCGAAGCATTCGCCATCTCTGCCTATCACATCTATATCCCTGTGGCCGATCCCTTCGCTCGCAAAATCACTGAGGGTGTGGTGAAGGACGAATACACCCACCTCAACTACGGCCAGGAATGGCTGAAGGCCAATTTCGAGGCCAGCAAGGACGAACTGTTCGAGGCCAACAAAGCCAACCTTCCCCTCATCCGCTCGATGCTGGAAGAAGTGGCAGCTGATGCTGCCGTCCTTCACATGGAGAAGGAAGACCTGATCGAGGACTTCCTGATCGCTTACCAGGAAGCTTTGGGTGAAATCGGTTTCACCTCCCGCGACATCGCCCGCATGGCCGCAGCAGCGCTTGCTGTTTGACCCGTTTCAGGTTTTGATCCAACGCCGGTTTATCGACAGGCACGTTGCCGTCGATACCGGTTGCCATGGGAGCATGGTTGTTCGAGGTGTTCTTTGAGACGTCAGCAGTAAGACATGTTTGGTCTGATCGGACATTCAACGAGTTTTGAAGCTGCTCGCCGCAAGGCGATGGAACTCGGGTTCGATCACATCGCCGACGGTGATCTGGATGTGTGGTGCAGTGCACCTCCGCAGCTCGTTGAGCACGTGGAAGTCACCAGTCCCGTGGGTACCACCATCGAGGGTGCCTACATCGACTCCTGCTTCGTTCCCGAGATGCTGAGCCGCTTCAAGACGGCCCGGCGCAAGGTGCTCAACGCCATGGAACTCGCCCAGAAGAAGGGCATCAACATCACTGCCCTGGGTGGCTTCACCTCGATCATTTTCGAGAATTTCAACCTGCTCCAGCACCAGACGGTGCGGAGCACCACCCTGGATTGGCAGCGGTTCACCACCGGAAACACCCACACGGCCTGGGTGATCTGCCGTCAGGTGGAGAACAACGCTCCAAGTCTCGGGATCGATCTCAGCAAAGCCAAGGTGGCCGTCGTTGGTGCCACTGGTGATATCGGCTCCGCCGTCTGCCGTTGGCTGCAGGCACGCACCGGAGTTGGTGAGCTCCTGCTGGTGGCGCGTCAGCAGCAACCGCTGCTTGATCTTCAGCAGGAACTAGGCGGTGGCCGGATTTTGTCGCTCGATGAGGCCCTGCCTGAGGCCGATGTGGTCGTCTGGGTGGCAAGCATGCCCCGCACCCTTGAGATCGATCAAGACAGCCTCAAGAAGCCCTGTCTGATGATTGATGGGGGCTACCCGAAGAACCTTGATACGAAGGTTGCCGGTGGTGGCATCCACGTTCTCAAGGGTGGAATCGTTGAGTTCTGCCGTGACATTGGCTGGTCGATGATGGCCATCGCCGAGATGGAGCGGCCGCAGCGCCAGATGTTTGCCTGCTTTGCCGAAGCCATGCTGCTCGAGTTTGAGCGCTGCCACACCAACTTCAGCTGGGGGCGCAACAACATCACCCTCGAGAAGATGGATTTCATCGGCGCGGCATCGGTGCGCCATGGGTTCAGCACCTTGAACCTTCAACCCAACCTGCAGGCCACTGCTGCCTGACCTTCGAAGAGCCAGAGCTATGCCCCGTCGCCCCCTGCTTGAGTTCGAAAAACCGCTCGTCGAGCTGGAGCAGCAGATTGAGCAGATCCGTCAGCTGGCCAGAGATTCGGAAGTCGACGTCTCGCAGCAACTGCAACAACTGGAAAGCCTCGCGGCCCGTCGGCGTCAGGAAATCTTTCAGGGGCTGACTCCCGCTCAGAAAATTCAGGTCGCCCGTCATCCGCAGCGTCCAAGCACGCTGGATTTCATCCAGATGTTCTGCGACGACTGGGTTGAACTGCATGGCGATCGTCGCGGTAATGACGATCAGGCCTTGATCGGCGGTGTCGGCCGGGTGGGCGATCGACCCGTGATGTTGATCGGCCATCAGAAAGGCCGCGATACCAAAGAGAATGTCGCCCGCAATTTCGGGATGGCCGCTCCGGGTGGATACCGCAAAGCCATGCGGTTGATGGATCATGCCGATCGCTTCCGCTTGCCGATTCTCACGTTCATCGATACCCCCGGGGCCTATGCCGGCCTCGAGGCTGAAGAGCAGGGCCAGGGTGAAGCGATCGCCGTCAACCTGCGGGAGATGTTCCGCTTGCGTGTTCCGGTGATCGCCACCGTGATCGGTGAAGGTGGATCCGGCGGTGCCTTGGGCATCGGGGTGGCCGATCGCTTGCTGATGTTCGAGCACAGCGTCTACACGGTGGCCAGCCCTGAGGCCTGCGCCTCCATCCTCTGGCGAGATGCGGCCAAAGCGCCTGATGCGGCGGCAGCCTTGAGGATCACCGGCCGCGACTTACTGGAGCTTGGGGTGGTGGATGAGGTGCTTGAGGAGCCCTCCGGCGGCAACAACTGGGCACCATTGGAGGCCGGAGAAAACCTGCGGGCGGCAATCGAGCGTCACCTCGACCAACTGCTGAGCCTTTCGGAACAGCAGCTGCGCGAGGCCCGTTACTCCAAATTCAGAGCCATGGGACGGTTCCTCGAAAAAACGTCACAGGATGTCGACAAAGCCGCTTAAAATGTCGTGGTTTGCTAACGGTTTTTGCCAACGGCTCTAATCACAGGTGCGAGCCGAGGCATAGGTCGCCGAACTGCTGAGCTTCTGGCTCATCAAGGTTGGGATTTGCTGCTCACCGCCCGCAGCGCTGATCAACTGGAGCAGCTGAGTGCTCAGCTCAGCACCAAAGGTGTTTCTGTGGCCTCTGCCGCCATCGACCTCACGCAACCCGATGGCATCGCAGCTGCGATGGCTGGCTTGTTGCAGCAGGGTGAGACCCCTTCCGTGTTGATCAACAACGCGGGTGCGGCCTACACCGGCGATCTATTGGCCATGCCGATTGAGCGTTGGCAATGGCTGCTACAGCTGAATGTCACCAGCGTGATGCAGGTTTGTTCTGCTGTTGTTCCCGCTATGCGTGAGCACGGCGGACTGGTGATCAACATCAGCAGCCACGCCGCCCGTAATGCCTTCCCTCAATGGGGGGCGTATTGCGTCAGTAAAGCTGCCTTGGCCAGCTTCACCCGCTGCCTGGCGGAAGAGGAACGGAGCAATGGCATTCGTGCCTGCACCCTCACTCTTGGGGCCGTGAACACACCACTTTGGGATGCGGAAACCGTACAAAGCGATTTCGATCGTCGTGCCATGCTCTCTGTCGACCAGGCGGCAGAAACACTGGCGAATCTGGCGTTGCAACCCAGCAACCAGTTGATCGAAGACCTCACCCTTATGCCGGCCGCCGGCGCCTTCTGAACGAACACCATGACCTCCACAGTCCCTTTCGTTTCCAACGGCGTCGCCAACGGCAACGGCAATGGCAGCTTGAATCCCCAGATTTCTGCGCGCATCCGTGAACGCCTGAGGGAAGCGGGTGCTTCCTTCCTGGCGAACGACAACATCGCTGATCACCTCCAGCCGGGTGAGCTGGATCAGCTTCAGGTTGAAGTTGCAGACAAGGTTCGCGACCTGCTGCGCAGCCTGGTGATCGATATCGATAACGACCACAACACCCATGAGACGGCGGAGCGCGTCGCCAAGATGTACCTCCAGGAGGTGTTCAAGGGGCGTTACCACCAGCAGCCCAAGGTGGCCAGCTTCCCCAATGTGAAACAGCTGGATGAGATCTACACCGTTGGCCCGATCACGGTTCGTTCAGCCTGTTCACATCACCTGGTGCCGATCATGGGCAACTGCTGGATCGGGATCAAACCTGGTGCCCGGGTGATCGGTCTCTCCAAATTCACCCGCGTGGCTGATTGGGTCTTCTCCCGCCCTCACATCCAGGAAGAGGCTGTGATGATCCTTGCCGATGAAATCGAGAAGCTCTGTGAGCCCCAGGGGCTCGGCATCATCATTAAGGCGCAGCACTACTGCATGAAGTGGCGTGGGGTGAAAGAGCCCCAAACCAGCATGGTGAACTCCGTTGTGCGAGGCGATTTCCGCCACGACCCCAGCCTCAAGCAGGAGTTCTTTGAGCTGGTGCGTCAGCAGGAAGCGCTGCTCAGCACCTGATCAGCCGCGATTCAACGCTCTTTCAACTCCTCGACTTCACGGTCTCGACCTCACAGCCTCGACAAGGGCTTGAACCTTGTCGAGGTTTTTCCATCCCGGCCGTTCCTCCAGCCGACTGGAGGCATCGAGCCCCTGGGGCGTGACTCGGCTGAGCAGTTCTGGAACCCACTCCGCACTCACTCCCCCTGCCAGCCACCACGGCACCGAAAGCTCGGTTTCGGCCAGCCAATCAAGGGGGATCCGGTGCCCGGTGCCGCCCAGTTGATCGGCGCTCCAGGCATCGAGCAGCAGAGCATCCACATGGGGCGCGTACTGCTCGAGCTGCTTGAGATCGTTGGGTTCACGCACCCGCAACGCTTTCCACCACTGCTGCCTGGGGTAGCGCTGTTTCAGGTGTTGGCAGCGTTGGTCTGACTCGCTGCCGTGCAGCTGCACCACGGAGGGTTGCCCAGCACCGTTGAGCGCTTCCTCGAGAGCGGCATCGTCGGGATCGGCCACCACCCAAACGCGATGCAGCTGGGGGTGCTGTTGTTCCAGCAGCTGGAACAAGGCCCTGCGCTGGGCTTGTTCCACAAAGCGTGGGGTGGCGGGAACGCCGATCACGCCAATCGCCTGCACCCCCATCTGCGCGATGGCTTGAGCCTGCTCGGGGTCGGTGATCCCACAGATCTTGAGGTTTGGAGTGGGGCGGGGATCACGCAAGGGCTGCATGGGTTGCTCTCCCTAGGATCGTGGATGACAGTCCGCAGCAGCGGCACACGATGGGATTGGCGGTGGGAGAGGGCTGGCAGGTGCTCAAGATTGGCGGAATTCCCCTGCGGCTTCAGCCCAGCTGGTTGTTTGCCGTGGCGATCTTCACCACGTTGTTTCAGTCCCGCTACGCGACAACGGCCTCGGTAACGGCGAGTTGGGGGCTGGGATTGCTGACGACCTTGTTGCTGTTCAGCTCCGTGCTGCTGCATGAATTGGGCCATGCCCTGATGGCCCTGCGGGAAGGGGTGAAGGTGTTGAGCATCACCCTGTTTCATCTGGGCGGCATCGCGCGGGTGGAGAAGGAATGCCCCACCGCCATGGGCAATCTGCGCATTGCGGCTGCTGGCCCGATCGTGAGTTTGGTGTTGGCCTTTGGGATGCTGGCGGGGGCTGCAGCCCTGTCGGACACCCAGCCCTTGGCCACACAGTTATTGAGCCAGGTGGGTTTGCTCAACTTGATGCTCGGCTTGTTCAATCTCTTGCCCGGGCTGCCCCTCGATGGCGGGCTGATCCTCAAGGCCTTGGTTTGGAAGCTGAGCGGCAGTCAGCAGAAAGGTGTTCAGGTGGCATCGGCGTCCGGACGGGCTTTGTCGATGCTGATGATCCTGTTGGGTGGTGTTCTGCTCTGGCAGGGCTGGGGGCTCAACGGCCTCCTGCTGATGTTGATCGGTTGGTTCGGCTTGAGTGCCAACCGCAGTCAGACCCAGATGCTGCAGTTGCAGACGGTGCTGCGGGAGTTGAAGGTGGAGGCTGCGGCCGGCAAGCGTTTCCGCGTGCTGGAGGCGGATCAGACCTTGCGGCGCCTCAGTCAGCTGCGGCTGACCGCCAGCGAGGCGGAGGGACCTGCCGATTTGGTGCTGGTCTGCAAGAGCGGCCGTTGGGTGGGTTGGATTGATGATCAGCCCTTGAAACTGCTGCCGGTGCAGCAATGGGACCAACAGCGCCTCGAGGATCATCTGCGCCCCCTCACTGAACTGCCGTCCATCGCCAGTTCGGCTCCCCTGGTGGAGGCGGTGCCGGCCCTGGAGGCGGCCTCCCAGGGACGCCTGTTGGTGATGAGTGCTGCGGGCCTTCCTTCCGGCACCCTCGACCGAATGGATGTGGGCGATGCGGTGCTGAAGCGGCTCGGGGTGACCCTGCCCCCCGCGATCCTCGATGAGGCGCGCAAGCGCAATGGATACCCCCTGGGTTTGGCGATGCTTCCCCAGATGGTGCAGTCGATGCAGGCTCAGAGCGCAGAGCCGGACGCCAGCTCGACCTCGAACTCCTGAACTTCCTCAGCCTTCAGAGGCTGCATCTGCCACGGGCAATGGCTCCAGGATTGAACCAGGCTCTGGCGCAGTCGCTGATCCAGCTCCAGCCGGTTGATCCGGGCTGGAGCCGCCGCTGGAGCCGCTTCCTCAAACACCTCCTCCCAGAGCTCAGCAGGGGGATCCAGCAGGATTTCACCGTGTTGAAGCAGGCGACCGTTCTGCCAGCGCTGGGCGCTGCCAACCCGTTTGACGCCGCATGGATCCACCAGGTCGGCCACCGTTGCCGAGGCGAAACAGTTGTTGGCCTCGCCACCAGCAGGGTCCGAGCCGAAGTGCAGCGCTAGCCCGAGATCCTGAAAGCCATCGATCAACCACTGGCAGGCCTGGCGGTAAGCCTCCTGGCGTCGCCGGGGTGCATCCGGCCAGATCAACGCATAGGTGAGACCGCCGGCATGAAGCACGGCCCGACCTCCGCTCGGGCGTCGCACCAGGCTGATGCGGCCGCGGCGGGCCAGCTCATTCCAGTGCTCAGGCCAGTGGCGTTGATGGCGTCCCAGCGAGAGCCAGGGCCCATCCCAGCGGTAAAAACGCAGAACCGGACCGTTGCTGCGCTTCAGAAGCCAGGCATCCAAAGCCATCTGGGTGTGTCCATCCGCTTGCTGGGTGGGGAGCAAACGCCCGGTTGCGGGCATGCTGGAGGGAAGCATCGATCGCACGCCATGGTGCCCTGGTGGGATGTGCCGATCCTGATCGCCCTGGGCCTGTTGGCGGGGGGCTTGGCCGGGTTGTTGGGAATCGGCGGTGGCTTGATCTTTGCCCCGCTCCTGCTCTGGCTTGATCTCCCGCCCCATCAGGCCCTGGCCACCAGCAGTTTCGCCATTGTGCCCACGGCTTTGGCGGGCACCATCACCCATCTGCGCCAGGGCCGGCTGCCGACCCGGCCGGGACTCGCCATCGGCTTGGCGGCCTTTGGCTCGGCACTGCTGTTCGGTGGTTTGGCCGGTTTGGCAGCGGGCTGGATTCTGCTGGCGATGCAGACGCTGATGTACATCGTGCTGGCGTTCTGCGTTCGCGAACGGCCCGAGGCGGACGCCAATGATGACGTTGATGACGGCAGCGCTCCGCAGTTGGCGGGTGTGGGCTGCATCGCCGGCTGGACCGCTGGGATGTTGGGCCTGGGCGGGGGGCTTGTGATGGTGCCCCTGATGAGCGGTCCGATGTCTGTGCCGATTCATCAAGCCGTGCGGCTGAGCACGGTGGCGGTGCTCTGCTCGGCCAGCGCAGCATCCCTCCAGTTCCTGCATGAAGGACGCGGCGTTCCTCTGATGGGCCTGCTGCTGGGGGCGGTGGCGGCGATCGCTGCGCAGTGGACGGCCAGCCGGCTCGATCAGTTTGATGCGGCCCTGCTGGTGCGCTGTCTGCGGGGACTCGCCATCATCCTGGCGATCGACAGCTCCAGGCGGGCCCTGCAGCTTTGGCTGAGCTGACTGGTCAGCCCAACAGGTTCCAAAATCCCGCATCCAGCTCGTAGCCCAGGGCTGCGGCCATCTGGGAGAGGTTGCCCCGCATCGGGCGTCCGAGCTCTCGCTGGCAGAGGTCGTCCAACTGCATCAATCGATGCGTCACCCAGAGTTCCAAGGCTTCCGGGTCAAAACGCAGGCCTTCGCTGCGGCTGAAACTGTGTGGCACCACCAGGGCCACATGGCGAATCAGGCTGCCCTGGTCGCGTTCAAGCAAGAGCGGCAGCCAGGGGTAGCGCGCATCGGCCCGCAGGGCCCAGAGCCGAGGCTCGGGGCATTCCGGCAGTTCGCGTGGGTCATCCTGTGCCCGAGGCCAATCGAAACGAAGCTCGAGCACTGGTCCCTGGCTCAGCAGTGCATCCAGCGGCTGAGTGCTCCAGATCTCCAGCGGCCGTAGATCCAAGGCGCGGATAGCAGGGGCATCGATCAGAACCGGATCCATGGGCTGGTGTGACAGGCCTTTGCGAATGATGGCCTGCAGCCCTTCCCTCAGAGAAGAATGGGACCGTTTGATGCATGGCTCCCATGGAAACCGTTCTGTCTGCACCTGAGGTGTTCATTGCCCTCGTGGTGGCTGCCCATGCCGCTGTTCTGGCTCTGCGTCTCTCCATCAGCCTTTACGAGGCCTGATTTCAAAGGCAGCCCAGATCAACGGGCGTAGAGCTGGTCTTGGCACTGCGAACGGATTGCGATAAAAGCGGATGTTCGTGCTGATGCGGTGACCGCCAGTCAGGTTCAAAGATCAGCTCCCCGCACGGATGCAGCCAGCATGGCTGCGGCGATTCAGCGGCAGACCGACCAACAGGAACTGCAGTGCAGCCTTCTCGCCTTAGCGGCCAAGGCTGGGCTTGTTCTGTTGGGCGCTGTGAGCTTGATCCGTCTGTCCGTGGCCTATCAGGAACGCATGGATCGCCACAGTGAAATCGCGGCGGTCGTGTCGATTGAGTCGGCGAAATTGGAAACGCTGCAACATCGTTTTGATCGTCTGTTCAGCATCGGTGGAGAGAAGCGTCTGATCAGCGAGCAGGATCAGTGGATCGCCCCCAACCGTCTGCGCGTGATCTGGCGCTGAGATTCGTGACCAGCGGCGTTGGGATTGAGTGCTGACCGGCAGACTGGCAGCCTTCCTGGCCCTGTCTTGATGTCCACGCCCGGCACCGTTCTGATCACCGGCACCACCTCCGGTGTGGGCCTGAATGCCACCTGCGCCTTGGTGAAGCGGGGTTGGACGGTGATCACGGCGAACCGCAGCCCGCAGCGTGCCGCGGCGGCGGCGGATGAGCTGGATCTCCCGAAAGACCGGCTCAAGCACGTGCTGATGGATCTGGGTGATCTCGACAGTGTGCGTCGGGCGGTGGATGCCTTGCCCGAGCGATTGGATGCTGTGGTCTGCAATGCAGCCGTGTACAAGCCGAAACTGAAGCAGCCGGAGCGTTCGCCCCAGGGCTATGAAATCTCGATGGCCACCAACCATTTCGGCCATTTCCTGCTGGTGCAGCTGCTCTTGGGTCGGCTGAAGGCCTCCACTCATCCCTCCAAGCGGGTGGTGATCCTGGGCACCGTGACGGCGAACTCCAAGGAGCTGGGGGGAAAGATTCCGATCCCCGCGCCGGCAGATCTGGGGGACCTCTCTGGTTTTGAAGCCGGGTTCAAAGACCCCGTCACCATGGCCAGTGGCAAGCCGTTCAAGCCCGGCAAGGCCTACAAAGACAGCAAGCTCTGCAACATGATCACCACCCAGGAGCTGCATCGCCGTCTGCACGGGGACACGGGGATCACCTTCACGTCGCTCTACCCGGGCTGTGTGGCGGACACACCGTTGTTCCGCAACACCCCCAAGGCCTTCCAGACGATCTTCCCCTGGTTTCAGAAAAACATCACCGGCGGCTACGTCTCCCAGGCCCTGGCGGGGGAACGGGTGGCTGATGTGGTGGCCAATCCCGACTTCGCCGAATCCGGGGTGCACTGGAGCTGGGGCAACCGCCAGAAGAAGGATGGACAGCAGTTCAGCCAGGAACTCTCCGACAAGGCCACTGATCCAGAAACAGCCCGCCGGGTGTGGGAGCTGTCGATGAAACTCGTTGGCCTTTGAGCTGAGCTCATCACAACAAGGCCCCGGTTGCAGCGGCCAGGGCTTTGTTGATGGCTTTGTTGATCAAGTGAGGATCAATCGAATCCCAGCAGGTCGAAGATTTCGCGGTCTTTGAGGGATGTGGCCTCGAGCGGCTCCACCTTGTCGAGCATGTTCTGGGCCAGCCGCAGATATTCGTTCTGCACCGCTTTCACAGCCTCATCGGCATCATCCATTTCAAAGATGGTGCATTTCTTGAGTCGGGATCGCCGGATGGCATCCACATCCCTGAAATGGGCCATGGTGCGCAGGCCGGTGCGATCGTTGAACTTGTCGATCTGATCGGTGTCTGCCGAGCGGTTCGCAACAACGCCGCCAAGCCGCACCTTGTAGTTCTTGGCTTTGGCTTGAATCGCCTGAACGATGCGATTCATCGCGAAGATCGAATCGAAATCGTTGGCGGTCACAATCAGGCAATAGTTGGCGTGCTGCAGCGGGGCGGCGAAACCACCACACACCACATCGCCGAGCACATCGAAGATCACCACATCGGTGTCTTCCAGCAGATGGTGCTCCTTGAGCAGCTTCACGGTCTGACCGGTCACGTATCCGCCGCAGCCCGTGCCCGCCGGTGGGCCGCCGCTCTCGACGCACTGCACCCCGTTGAAGCCGGTGAAGACGAAATCCTCAGGCCTCAGCTCTTCGCTGTGGAAGTCCACCTCTTCAAGGATGTCGATCACCGTCGGCACCATCTTGTGGGTAAGGGTGAAGGTGCTGTCGTGCTTGGGGTCGCAGCCGATCTGAAGCACCCGCTTGCCCAGCTTCGAGAAGGCGGCTGACAGGTTCGAGGAGGTGGTGGATTTGCCGATCCCGCCTTTGCCATAGACCGCGATCACCAGGGTTTCTTCCTGGATGTTCAGTGCCGGGTCCTGGTGGACCTGCACGCTGCCTTCACCGTCCGCCGGTCGCGTCAGGGTTGTGGTCATGCAGCGACCTGTGCAAGAGAAGTCGATTTCATTCAACAGCAGCAGATGTGCAGTGGTTGGTTTTCACCAAGAAATGAAAGATCTGGCTTTTGCTTGAGTTGCAAGAGCAGAATTTCTTTCAATTAAATAAAAAGAAATGAGTGCAAATACTCATGCCTTGAAGTGGGCTTTTGCGTCATACAGCGTTTCGCTGCTGATCTCTCTGCAGCCCACATCGCGCGCGTAAGCCTCCGTGTTGCGTCGCACCTTTCCCCGTACGAAGAAGGGGATCTTCTTCAGCTCGGCCTCCCCATCGGCCGTCCACTGCAGAGCGCCATCGCCCTCCCCTGGGATGTCACTCAAGCCGGAACTTTCGGCGGCGCCGGCACCACCGGCATGGCCCAGGTGGCTCTGGTGGCCATCCACGAATTCGAAGTCGTGGCGGAACATGCCGATCAGGTGTTCCTCCAGGCCCATCATCAGCGGGTGCACCCAGTCGTCGAAGATCACGTTTGCTCCTTCCCAGCCCATCTGGGGGCTCATTCGGGCAGGAACGTCCTGCACATGCATGGGTGTGCTGATCACCGCGCAGGGAATCCCCAGCCGCTTGGCGCTGTGGCGCTCCATCTGGGTTCCCAGCACCAGTTCCGGTGCCGCTTCGGCCATGGCCGCTTCCACCGCCAGGTAGTCGTCACTGATCAGGGCCTCCAGGCCCAGGGATTTGGCGGCGGCCCGCACGGGCCGTGCCATCTCCCGGCTGTAGGTGCCCAGCCCCACCACCGTGAAACCCAGTTCCTCGCTGCAGATCCGGGCTGCGGCGAGGGCGTGACTGCCGTCGCCAAAGATGAACACCCGCTTGCCCGTGAGGTACGTGGAGTCCACGGATTCCGAATACCAGGGCAGGCGTGAGCGCCGGTAGCCCTCGTCGGGGGCGGGGGGCTCCATCCCCAGCATTTCGTGCACTTCGACGAGGAAATCGTGGGTGGCGCCCACGCCAATCGGCACCGTTCGGCTGAAGGGCATGCCGAAATTGCGCTCCAGCCAGCTGCAGCTGGATTCCGCCACCTCCGGATAAAGGCAGACGTTGAGATCGGCATCCGGGATCCGCTGCAGATCCTCCACGCCTGCCCCGAGGGGCGCCACCACGCCCACATCGATGCCGTGCAGGGTGAGCAGTTTCTGCATCTCCAGCACGTCGTCGCGGCAGCGGAAGCCCAGCAGGGATGGGCCCAACAGGTTCACCCGGGGCCGGCGCCCCTGGTGTTGCCATGCCCTGGGGTCGTGCTGGCTGTTGGCTGGCGCCTGCTCCTTCAGCAGGTTGCGCACCAGTTGGTAGAAGGTTTCCGCGGCCCCCCAGTTCTCCTTTTTGCTGTACGCCGGCAGCTCCAAACTCACCGCCGGCATGGTGAGCTCCATGCCCTGGGCCAGGGCACCGGGCTGATCCTGAATCAACTCCGCGGTGCAGCTTTCCCCCACCAGCAGGGCATCGGGTTGGAAGCGATCCACCGCTTCACGCACATGCCGTTTCACCAGTTCGGCGGTGTCCCCGCCGAGATCCCGGGCCTGAAAGGTGGTGTAGGTGACGGGCGGACGCTGTCCGCGCCGCTCAATCATCGTGAACAGCAGATCGGCATAGGTGTCCCCCTGGGGGGCATGGAGCACGTAATGAACGCCGTGCATGGAGGCGGCAATGCGCATGGCCCCCACATGGGGTGGCCCTTCGTAGGTCCAGAGCGTGAGTTGCATGGGATCAGGCGTGCACGGTTGGGTCGGGGCTGCTGGGGTGGAGGCCAGGTCGAATCAGTTGCCGGCGACGCAACGGCCGCGAAAACAGTTCCGCTAGGTCGCCGGCCTGGTCGATGCCGTGGATCGGGCTGAACACCAGTTCGATCGACCATTTGGTGGCGATGCCTTCGGCCTCCAGCGGATTGGCCAGGCCCATCCCGCACACCACCAGGTCGGGCTGGCTGGCACGAACCCGGTCCAGTTGCTGCTCCACGTGTTGCCCCTCCATCACCGGGACGTCATCGGGGAGCAAGGCCAGCTCGGCAGCCATCTGTTCGCGGTTCAGATAAGGCGTGCCCACCTCCACCAGTTCCATGCCGCATTCCCGTTGCAGAAACCGGGCCAGGGGCAGTTCCAGCTGGGATTCGGGAAGCAGGAAGATCCGCTTGCCCTCCAGCACGGCGCGATGGCGGGCCAAGGCGCTCTGGGCGCGCTCCATTAACGGGTCGAGCACAGCAGCAACCCGTTCATCAGGCAGATGGAAGGCAGCAGCAGCAGCCTCCATCCAGCGGCGACTCCCCTCGGCCCCCAACGGGAAGGGGGCCGTGAGCACCGTGGCGCCGCGGTCGCTGAGCAGGCGCGCGGTTTCCGTGAGGAAGGGTTGGGTCAGCAGCACCGTGGTTCCCGCTCCCACGGCGGGCAGGTCAGTCGATTGCCGGGGCGGCAGGCTGCGAATCGTCTCGATGCCCATCCGCTGGAACAGGTGCATCTGCCGGTCTTCCACGGCATCAGCGAGGGTTCCCACCAGCAGCAACTGACGCTCATCGCTGGCGGGGAGCAGGGGAATGAGGGCTGCCAGTGCCCCGTCTTCTCCCTGGGTGAACGTGGTTTCAATGCCGCTGCCGGAGTAGTTCACCACCCGCACCCGGCCTGTCAGTTCTTCGTTGAGCCGTTCGGCGGCCCGGGCCAAATCCAGCTTTATCACTTCGCTGGGGCAGGACCCCACCAGAAACAGCGTGCGGATTTCGGGGCGGCGTTGCAGCAGTTCCCTGCAGACCCGGTCGAGTTCGTCGTGGGCATCGGCGAGGCCAGCCAGATCCCGCTCGCTGAGAATGGCTGTGCCGAAACGGGGTTCGGCAAAAATCATCACCCCTGCGGCGCTCTGGATCAGATGGGCGCAGGTGCGTGATCCCACCACAAGAAAAAAGGCATCGGGCATGCGCCGATGCAGCCACACAATCGAGGTGAGGCCGCAGAACACTTCGCGAGGCCCCGACTCCTTCAGCAGCGTTGGCCCGGCCATCGGCCGCTCCCTTGATGATCAACCTCTCCAAGTTGCGAATAAATCCGCTGAGGAGTGGAAAGGTCGCTCAAACTCTTTGGGATCGCCCAAGCCAGGCAGGCCCTGCCGCAGCTCAAAGGCGGCGACGGAATCCGTCGTAACGATCTGTGCGATCGCTCTCCTCTGCTTTGCTCAAGCGCCAGACGTTTCGGCTGACCCGGCGGGCAACGAGGCCACCGCGTTCCACCCGTTCCGTTCCGGGGCGGGCCCCCAGCAGCATGCTCACCTCCGCGGTGGTGAGTGGAGCACCGGTTTCGATGGCCAACGAGGTCAGTTCCAGCCGTTGACGCAGCTGGCGCAGACGCTCACTGTCTGCATTTCCAGATGCCTCCAGCCAGGGCAGATCCACCTGGCCGTCCTGCGCAAGCCGTTGCATCAGGCCGAAGCTCACCATCCCAAGGGCTTGATCAGCGTTGAGATCCACTGGCTTCAAAGAAGACTGCTCAGTCATTGCAAGATCTCTAGAGGGGTTCTCCGGACGGTATCGGCTGTTTTTCAAGGCGCAAGACCGCAGGCTCTAACTCTTTATTGGCCCGTTTCTGCTGAATTCGTCCGGTACACTCCCCGCCATGACCCGTTTTGCCAGCTTCGATGCTCGGGAGCGGCGACGCGGCGGTAGTGCTCTCGTCACCGGCACTGAGGTGACCCCCCAGCAGGGGGGGGCGAGCTGTGTTGTGACAACGGATTCGGAGTCGCCTCGGCTATTGCGGCAGAACAGCCATGTGCAGTCGATTGAACTGCGCACCCACGTCTTCATCGACTCGCTGCAGCCGCAACTGGCGGCCTACATGGGTTCTGTGAGCCAGGGATTTCTGCCCATCCCCGGAGATGCCTGCCTCTGGATGGAGGTGTCACCGGGCATGGCGGTGCACCGGGTGACAGACATCGCTCTGAAGGCCAGCAACGTCCGTCTCGGCCAGATGGTGGTGGAGCGGGCGTTCGGCTCGATGGCCCTCTATCACCGCGACCAGAGCACGGTGCTCCATTCCGGAGATGTGGTGCTGGAAGCGATCGGGAGCACCATCGATCAGCGTTCTCCAGCCGATGTGAGCTGGACGGAAGTGATCCGGGCGATCACCCCCGACCATGCCGTGCTGATCAACCGGCAGAACCGACGCGGCTCAATGATCGAAGCCGGGATGAGCATGTTCATCCTGGAGACGGAGCCGGCCGGATACGTGTTGATCGCTGCCAACGAAGCGGAAAAGGCCTCCAACATCACCTTGGTGGACGTGAAAGCGGTGGGTGCCTTCGGACGTCTCACCCTGGCGGGACGGGAAGGTGATGTGGAGGAGGCGGCCGCGGCGGCGATGCGCGCCATCGACCACATCAACAGCAACGCAAGGCTGCGCTGAGCACTCAGACCAGCTCGGATCAGCTCAGGTGCAGAAGCTCACGCAGCTGTGGTGCAAGAGCTCGTGCCGCTTTCCCGCGGCTGCCCAGGCGGCTGAGCTGAGCCGCATTCAGTTCGCCATAGCTGCAACGGGCTTCCCGCACCCAAAGCAAGGATTCGAATCCGCCGCCGGCGTAGGCCGGGGCACTCAGGAGTTCGCCCCAGCAGATTCCCTCCGCCGCGGCACGACAGTTGCCGGAGGGATCACACAACACCATCGTGCTGCGGAAACAGGCACTCCGATAAGGCGATCCCACCAGTTCCTCCAGGATCCGCTGAACCTTGGCGTCGTTTCCCTCGGCGTAGCGGGCCGAATACAGACCAGGTGCCCCTTGGAGCGCATCCACCTCAAGCCCTGAATCGTCAGCCAAGGCCCAGTTGCCTGTGCGCAGGGCGGCAGCGCTGGCTTTCAGCTCAGCGTTCTCGCGGTAGGTGCTCCCCGTCTCTTCAACGTCCAGATCGGCAGGTTGACGCTGCACGTCCAGAGGAAGAGGTCCCAGCATGGCCTCGATTTCAGCAACCTTGATGGGGTTGCCCGTGGCAATGGTGAGCTGAAGCGCCAAGGAGGGCCGTCAAAAGAGGGCCTCCATTGTGCGGGCTGGTTGGGGCTAGGAGCTAACAATCTCTGGATTCGACCCAGCGACACCTGTTTGGGTTGAACATTCCACCCCGTAGCAAGGCTTTGGGAAGGTGACGCAACGTGAACCTATGGAGCTTCACCAGCGCCGACAACGACTTGTGGGGATGTGATCACACGAACTACCACAGCAGACCGGAACAGTGAGGCACAGGGTGATAAGCCCGGCTTATTTGGTTCACTATGGACAGTGATCGGGAATGTCGTCCAAATCGCTTGACGGGAAGGGTTCTGGCGAAGCAATGTCCCCAGCGAACATTCCATCCCTTCTCCCGGTAGGCAATGGCTAACGAAACCATGGGCATCGCCCTCGGCATGATCGAGACCCGCGGTCTGGTCCCCGCCATCGAGGCAGCTGATGCCATGACCAAGGCTGCCGAAGTGCGCCTGATCGGTCGTGAGTTCGTCGGCGGCGGCTACGTCACCGTTCTGGTTCGCGGCGAAACTGGCGCTGTCAACGCTGCTGTGCGCGCTGGCGCTGACGCTTGCGAGCGCGTCGGTGACGGCCTGGTCGCCGCTCACATCATTGCCCGCCCCCACCGCGAAGTGGAGCCTGCTCTGGGCAACGGCAACTTCCTGGGTCAGAAGGACTGAGATCTTCCGCTGAGCCTCTGACGAGGCACGCGAACGTCTCAACCTCTTCACCGACCTAACGGAGTTTTCCCATGAGCAAGAAGTACGACGCTGGGGTCAAGGAGTACAGGGATACCTACTGGACTCCTGATTACGTCCCCCTCGACACCGACCTGCTGGCCTGCTTCAAGTGCACCGGCCAAGAAGGTGTGCCCAAGGAAGAAGTTGCCGCTGCTGTGGCTGCTGAATCCTCCACTGGCACCTGGTCCACTGTGTGGTCCGAGCTCCTCACCGATCTCGATTTCTACAAGGGCCGTTGCTACCGCATCGAAGACGTCCCTGGTGACAAGGAGTCTTTCTATGCCTTCATCGCTTACCCCCTCGACCTGTTCGAAGAGGGTTCGATCACCAACGTTCTGACCTCCCTGGTCGGCAACGTGTTCGGTTTCAAGGCTCTGCGCCACCTCCGTCTGGAAGACATCCGCTTCCCGATGGCGTTCATCAAGAGCTGCTACGGCCCGCCGAACGGCATCCAGGTCGAGCGCGACCGGATGAACAAGTACGGCCGTCCTCTGCTGGGTTGCACCATCAAGCCGAAGCTCGGCCTGAGCGGTAAGAACTACGGCCGTGTCGTCTATGAGTGCCTGCGTGGCGGTCTGGACTTCACCAAGGACGACGAGAACATCAACTCCCAGCCCTTCCAGCGTTGGCAGAACCGCTTCGAATTCGTTGCGGAAGCCATCAAGCTGTCCGAGCAGGAGACCGGCGAGCGCAAGGGTCACTACCTCAACGTGACCGCCAACACTCCCGAGGAGATGTACGAGCGCGCTGAGTTCGCCAAGGAACTCGGCATGCCGATCATCATGCACGACTTCATCACCGGTGGCTTCACGGCCAACACCGGTCTGTCGAAGTGGTGCCGCAAGAACGGCATGTTGCTGCACATCCACCGCGCCATGCACGCGGTGATCGACCGTCACCCCAAGCACGGCATCCACTTCCGCGTTCTCGCCAAGTGTCTGCGTCTGTCCGGTGGTGACCAGCTCCACACCGGCACCGTGGTCGGCAAGCTGGAAGGTGATCGTCAGACCACCCTCGGCTACATCGACCAGCTGCGCGAATCCTTCGTGCCCGAAGACCGCAGCCGCGGCAACTTCTTCGATCAGGACTGGGGTTCCATGCCTGGCGTGTTCGCCGTTGCTTCCGGCGGTATCCACGTGTGGCACATGCCCGCCCTGGTCACCATCTTCGGCGACGACTCCGTTCTTCAGTTCGGTGGTGGTACCCACGGTCACCCCTGGGGCTCCGCTGCAGGTGCTGCTGCCAACCGTGTGGCCCTCGAGGCCTGCGTCAAGGCACGCAATGCCGGCCGTCATCTCGAGAAAGAGAGCCGCGACATCCTCACGGAAGCCGCGAAGCACAGCCCCGAGCTGGCCATCGCCCTCGAGACCTGGAAGGAGATCAAGTTCGAGTTCGACACCGTCGACAAGCTCGACGTCCAGAACTGATCGTCTCAACGGCCGGTTGATGCAACCGGCCACCCCTTTTTCTTACACCCAGGATCCCCATGCCTTTCCAGAGCACCGTGGGTGACTATCAAACAGTCGCCACCCTGGAGACCTTCGGCTTCCTCCCGCCGATGACCCAGGACGAGATCTACGACCAGATCGCCTACATCATTGCCCAGGGTTGGAGCCCGCTCGTCGAGCACGTCCACCCCAGCAACTCCATGGCCACCTACTGGTCGTATTGGAAGCTCCCCTTCTTCGGTGAGAAGGATCTGAACGTCGTTGTCAGTGAGCTCGAGGCTTGCCACCGCGCATACCCCGACCACCACGTGCGCATCGTCGGTTACGACGCCTACACCCAGAGCCAGGGTGCCTGCTTCGTGGTCTTCGAAGGACGCTGATCCTTCGAACCCTTGGTTCCGAGCCCTGACCTGATCAGGGCTCCAGCTTTTTCCGGAGGGGCAAGTGCCCTTCCACCTCACGACGACATCCTCGGGCGGACATGGCAAGACTCTCCAGTCGCGAACTCGCACTTGAACGCCGCAAGGCGCTGACCACTTCCGGTAAGAAGTCCTCGGTAGCGGCTGGTGATGGCGCCAACCGTGTTCGCACCGTTGCTGATGCCCGTCCCACCCGCACCAACGCGGCCGCAGCTGCTGAGCCTGCCTCTGCACCTGCAACCCCCGCTGCTGTAGCTCCGCAGCGGACCACGTCCTTCTCAGCTGCTCCTGCAAAGCGCAGCTCCCAGGTCAAGCCCCATCGCGATCCCAGCCGCGAATTGGTGCTCGCCCGTCGTGATGCCCTGTCCCGCCGCGGTAAGACCGCCGACACCAGCCGCGATCGCAACCGCGCTGATGTTCCCCGTCAAACCAAAGCAGCCGCTCCTGCTGCTGCACCCGCTGAAACCACCAAGAGTTGTGGTTGCGGTGGCAAGCGCGCCGCTGAAAAGGCTTCCCTTAGTGCACCGGCTCCCAAGTTGTCTGCCCGCACAGAGCGCCGTTCGGCCACTCCGAAACGTCGTGCCATCGAGAACCCCAGCCGCGCGCTGGTGCTGGCCCGTCGTGAAGCCATGTCGAAGCATGGCAAAACCGCTGGCAAGCAACCCACCAGTGCAGCCGCCGTTGCCCGTCAGGCCAATCCTGACCTCACTAGCCGTGAGCTCGCCCAACAGGTGCGTGAGCTGCGCACCAAGGCCGGTGCCCGCAACAAGCAAAGCGCTGGTGTGACCCGCCCCACCGGTCCCAACCGCCACGGCGCCAAGCAAGCCGCTGCCGCTGATGCCCACTGGAAGGTGGGTGAAAGCACCACCACCGGTGGCCAGACCGTGACCGGCACCCAGGCCAACCGCTCGGTGAAAACCACCGGTAACGAGGCCAGCACCTGCCGTTCGATCACCGGTACCGAGTACCTGGGCGCCGAGGTCTTCCAGAGCTTCTGTCAGACAGCTCCCGCTGCCACCACTCCGGCCAAGGTGCGCGTCACCGCCACCAGCCATGGCAACCGCGTCACCGGTAATGAAGTCGGCCGTTCCGAAAAGGTCACCGGCGATGAGCCCGGCACCTGCAAGAGCGTGACCGGCACCGAGTACATCTCTGCTAACCAGTCCGCTGCCTACTGCGGTGGTGGCGTGACCTCCCCGCGCAAGGTAGGCCACAGCCTCACCGAACAGGGGCGTCCTGTGAGTGGTGTGATGGTGGGTCGCTCCGCCAGCGTTACCGGTGATGAAGCAGGTGCCAACCGCAGCCTCACCGGCGATCAGTACCTTGGTTCAGATCCTCTTACCGAAGGTCGCCCTGCCGCCAAGGTGGGTCTCTCCGGAACCCTCTCCGGCACTGGCGTGACCGGCACCATGGTCGGCCGTTCCGCTCAGGTGACCGGCGATGAGTTCGGCTCCTGCCACCGCGTGACGGGTGATCAGTACGTGAGTGCTGAGCAGGTGAATGCGTTCTGTGGCGGCAAGCCCGAGCCCGAGGCCGCCAAGGTTGGCTTCAGCATCACCAACCGCAACCAGGTGGTGAGCGGCACCCGTACGGGCCGTTCGGAGAACGTGACTGGCGACGAGCCCGGTAGCTGCCAGGCTGTCACCGGAACCCCCTATGCAGGTCTTGAGCAGGCCGGCCAGCACTGCGGCACCCCTGCAGTTCAGGCCATCCGTGAGCGCACGCCTGTGCGTGTTGGCACCCCCTCCGCTGCCATGACCGGCATCCAGCCTGGTGTGGGTGGTGTGATGACCGGCGACAAGCGTGGTGCATGCGAAGCAGTCACCGGCACCCCTTACGTGGGTGCTGATCAGCTGGCCGCTGCCTGCGGCGCTGACGCTCCCGCTGGCACCGACACCCACGGAAAAGCTCCTGAGGGTGCTGCCTGGACCCGCTTCAGCGTGGTGTCTCCCGCCCGTGCTGCCCAGCAGCAACGTGAGGCCGCCTCTGGTGTGACGGGTACCTCCTATGAGCAGGGGAATCGCATCACCGGCCCTTTTGACATGGCTGGTGGCAAGGTGACCGGTACCGAGCAGTTCCGCTTCGACAACCGCGAGTTCCAGAACCGTCAGCAGCGCCAGTTCCAGCCCACCGTGGCTGTGGTCAGCGAGCCTTCCGAGAAGCCTGCATCCCGGGTGACCGGCGAGGGCTCCTCCACAAAGATCACTGGTGACGACTGGGATCGTGGTGAGCACGTGACCGGTACTGAGGGTGCTTCGGCCCGCCGTCGTAACCCCAGCCGTCCTGGCCCGATGAGTGCCATGTCCCCCTTCGAGCGCAAGCGCAACGAGGAGAACGAATGGCCTGTGAGCCGCGTGACCGGTTCCAGTGGCAACACCGAGAAGGGTTCCCTGATCACCGTCTCCGGCGGCGCACGGGGCTGATTCATTGATGGTTCGCTCCAAGCCTCTCCGTGGCGGGCGACCTCAGGCCCCCTCGGCACCTACCAGACGTCAGCTTCAACAGCTGGCCACAACCTCTGATTTCGTTCAGACCTCGTCTGACGTGGAGTCCTCCACTCGCAAGGACGCTCTTGATCGGCGCCTTGCCCTCACCACTGAGGGCAAGGCCGCTCAACTGGGCGGCGCCCCGGTCGGTGGTGGTCGGATTCGCTCCAGCAAGGACGTTCAACGTCCCGCATCCACTCAGCCGGGCTGGGTCCGCCGTGAGAAGGCATCCACCCGGGCGGTTCCTTTCAATCTGAGCCGCAGCTCTCTGCCGATCACCCACTGGCGTCATCCGTTGACGGATGCAGCGGCCAATGCCCGTCTCCAGGCCTACGAGCAGGAGATCAAGGGCCGCTTTGATCGGATCGTTCCCCTGCTCCAGCAGGTTTCAGCGCTTCAGCACGAAACCGATTTCATTCCCCAGGCCCAGCGGTTGTGCCGGGCCGAACTCGGTTTTGATCTGCCGGATCACATCCTGCAGCGGGCCTGGGTTCGCCCCCTCGACATGCGTGCCCTGTTCGCCTGGTGCGTGTTCGAAAGCCACCGGCTGTTCAGTGACCGCTTCTTCCAGGACGATCCCCTGGATGCCGGTACGGGCAGTGCTGCCTCCCGGGAGTTCGAACAGTTCCTGCTCGACTGCGGGATCCATCTGCTCGACCTGACGCCCTGTGCCGATGGTCGGTTGGCTCACACCGTGGCCTATGCCCTGCGCATTCCCTTCAGCGCTGTGCGTCGCCGTTCCCACGCTGGCGCTATGTTCGACGTGGAGAACACGGTGAACCGCTGGGTCAAAACCGAGCACCGTCGCTACCGCGAAGGTTCACCCAATCCCTCCACGGAACCGACCCGTTACCTGAAGGTGGTGACCTACCACTTCAGTTCCCTCGATCCCTCCCATCAGGGCTGCGCTGCCCATGGCAGCAATGACGAACTGGCGGCAGCGGCGGGTCATCAACGCCTGCTCGATTTCCGTGAGTCGGTGGAAAACAGCTTCTGTTGCGGTGCCTCCGTTGACCTTCTGCTGATCGGCCTCGACACCGACACCGATGCGATCCGGGTGCATCCCCCAAGCCGTGACAGCGAAATGGTGCTCGACCGCTGGCTCTGCGCCAGGGAACTGCATGCCGCCACGGCATCGATGAGTGCCGATCAAGCAATGGCACAGATTGCTGAAGCCGTTGAGAGCTCTGCTCCTGGACCGATGGATGCCGGGATGGTGTCGTTCCTGACCCGTTTGCTCGCCAATAACTTCTCCCAGATCGACTACGTGCAGGATCTTCACGGGGGCACGTACCCGGATGCCGGGCACGCCGAGCGTTTCATTGGCGTTGGCATTGGTTTTAAAGAGGTGCATCTGCGCAACCTCACCTATTTCGCTCACCTCGACACCGTCGAGGAGGGCGCCCCCGATCTCGATGTGGGCGTGAAAATTTTCAAGGGTCTGAATGTGTCCAGGGATCTGCCGATTCCGGTTGTGGTGCGTTTCGACTATTCCGGCCGCGTGCCGGGTGCTCGGGAACGGGCCATCGCCGATTGCCAACGGGTGAACCAGGCCATCGCCGATCGCTACGCAGCTCTCGTTGATGAGGGTCTGCTCCACACTTGTCTCACCATTCGCGACCGCAACCAGACGGCTCCGGCCGAGGTCGTCGGTTCCACGCTCGACCCGCAACTTCCGGAGGCTCACTGATCATGCTCATCGTCAAGGTCGTCAAGCCGCTCGTTTCCACCAACCGGATTCCCGATTTCGAGCACAAACACCTCCAGGTGGTTCTGGATGGCAGCACCAAAAAGGTGGCCGTCGATGCGGTGGGTGCGAAACCTGGAGACTGGGTGATCTGCGTCAGCAGCTCGGCCGCCCGTGAAGCTGCCGGCAGCAAGTCGTATCCCAGTGACCTCACGATCGTGGGGATCATTGACCACTGGGAACCCGACCCCCCGAAGACCTCCGCTCCCTCTCCATCCCCCAGCCCCAGCAAACCCGCGGGAGGCAAGGCCAGCTGATGGAGATCATGCAGGTGATGGGAACGCTGGTCTGCTCCTACCGGGTTGCCGGTCTGGATCACATGCACCTGCGCATTCTCAAGAACAACAAGGGCAAGAAGCTGGTGGCTGTTGACCCCGTGGGTGCCCGTGAGGGCAACTGGGTGTTCACCGCCAGCGGTTCGGCTGCCCGGCATGCCTGCCCTGACAACACCGTTCTCACCGATCTCACCATCGGTGGCATCATCGATTTCTGGAATCCGGACGGATAGGGATCCTTCATTTCCCTCCGCCGTTTCCGTTCCGCTTCCACACCTACCAATCCATGGCCACTCCTTCCCCCACCCCCCGTCGTCGTACCACCCGCAGCACCTCCGCGGCGAACAAGACTGTGGACGTGAAGCCTGTGGCAAGCACTCCTGCTCCCGCGTCGACTCCTGCGAAGGCAGCTCCTGCTTCAACCACCCGTCGTGCGTCCACCACAACCCGTCGCAGCAGCGCTTCCAACACCGGATCCGGCGGCGGCTCAGCCGTCACCAAGCCCGCTGCCACCCCTTCCCCCATCGTTCCCGGTGTGGCACTGGGCATGATCGAAACCCGCGGCATGGTTCCTGCCATTGAGGCAGCCGATGCGATGACCAAGGCTGCTGAGGTGAGCCTGATCTGCCGTGAGTACGTGGGTGGTGGCTACGTCACGGTGATGGTGCGTGGCGAAACCGGTGCAGTGAATGCCGCTGTTCGTGCCGGTGCCGATGCCTGCGAGCGCGTGGGCGACGGCCTCGTCGCTGCTCACATCATTGCCCGTCCTCATAAAGAGGTGGAGCCGGTGTTGGCCGGCAGTGGTGCAGCTCGCCGCAGCTGAAGGCATAAAAGCCTCCTCACAGCCGTTCACAAAGAGCCCTTTAGCTCCTGACCGGCTCCTAGATTCGCCGGCCAACCAGCGACCAGCTCGATCACCATCCCGCTCGCCGTTTTGACCCCGGAGCTTTCGCTTCCCATCCAGACCGCCTGGTTGATCCCGCTCTATGGGTTCATCGGGATGCTGGTTTCCCTCCCTTGGGCCTGTGGCTTGTTCCGCCGAGATGCCCATCGACCGGCGGCCTACCTCAACATTCTTCTCACCCTGCTGGCCTTCGCCCACGGAAGCCTGATCCTGCAGGAGGTTTACCAATCAGGGCCGGTGGATCTGGCCTTCCCCTGGCTCAGCGTGTCTGACCTGGAGCTGAACATCAGCTTCAGCTTGTCGCTCACCAACCTGGTGGCCCTGGAACTGATCACGGGCCTCAGCTTGCTGTCGCAGGTGTACTCCCTGGGCTACATGGACAAGGAATGGGCGTTGGCCCGCTTCTTTGCCCTGCTCGGTTTTTTCGAGGGTGCGATGAGTGGTGTCGTGCTCAGCGACTCCCTGTTCCAGAGCTATTTCCTGCTGGAGATGCTGACGCTCTCCACTTATTTATTGGTGGGTTTCTGGTACGCCCAACCCCTGGTGGTTACAGCAGCCCGGGATGCCTTCCTCACCAAGCGCGTTGGTGATGTGCTGCTGCTAATGGGTGTGGTGGCGCTCTGCAGCTATTCCGGCGTGATGGGTTTCAACGACCTCTACGCCTGGGCTGCTGAAGACACCCTCTCTCCCTTGGCGGCAACGCTGTTGGGTTTGGGCCTGGTTGCAGGCCCAACGGGCAAATGCGCCCAGTTCCCCATGCACCTCTGGCTGGATGAAGCCATGGAGGGTCCGAACCCTGCTTCGATTCTGCGGAACTCGGTGGTGGTGACCTGCGGCGCCATCGTGCTGCTGAAGGTGATGCCCATCCTTCAGCTCTCTCCCATCGCCATCGGCGTGATGCTCGTGATCGGCAGCATCAGTGCGATCGGTGGCTCTTTGGTGGCCCTGGCTCAGGTGGACATCAAGCGCACGCTGTCGTATTCCACAACGGCCCACATGGGCCTTGTCTTCATTGCCATTGCGCTGCAGATCCCTGTTCTGGCCTTGTTGCTGCTGTTCACCCATGCCGTGTCCAAGGCGCTGCTGTCGATGAGCATTGGCGGCGTGATTGCCTCCACCAACTGTCAGGACATCACCGAGCTGGGGGGATTGGGCAGCCGCATGCCGGCTACCACCACGGCGTTTCTGGTGGGTGGTGCTGGTCTGGTGGGCTTCCTGCCCCTGGGTGGCTTCCTGGCCCTGGCCCAGTCGATTGAGCTGCTGAGCGTGCGCTCGGTGCCGTTCATGGCGGTGTTCCTGCTCACCAACGCACTCACCGCCATGGGTCTGGTGCGGGTGTTCCGCCATGTGTTCATGGGGGATTCCCTGATCAAGTCCCGCCGGGCTGCCGAGGTGAACTGGCAGATGGCGTTCCCGATGGTGGCGCTCACCGTGATCGTGCTGATCACCCCGCTGTTGCTGGTGCGGCTTGAATCGCTCGATGGTTTGTTGGCCTTCCCCCTCTGGGCAGCAGCTCTTGTGGTGGGAAGCGGACTGCTGGGCCTGCTCGCTGGCGCCGTTCTCCCCCTGAGCAAGGCCTGGTCCCGCTCGCTGAATCCTGTTCTGCGCTGGTGGCAGGACCTGCTGGCCTACGACTTCTACACCGAGCGCTTCTATCGCCTCACCATCGTCAACGTGGTGGCTGGCTTCTCTCGCCTGGCCTCCTGGTTCGACCGAAATGTTGTGGATGGTCTTCTCAATGGAGTGGCGCGCTTCTCCCTGGCCAGTGCCGACAGCCTCAAGCTCAGCGTCAGCGGCCAGAGCCAGTCGTACGTGCTGACGGTGCTCCTGGCCATCGTTCTTTTCCTCACCGCGGTGAGCTGGTTCCTCACCTGATCGCCCCGAGATGCTTCTTTCCCTCCTTCTTCTGATTCCCTTCCTCGGGGCTCTGGCTCTGATCCTCTGGCCGGGATCCCCGTCCAGTGCACGCCTGCGCGATGTGTCCATCGTGCTTCTGGTGGTGCAGTGCTTGGCGAGCTTCGCCCTGCTGCTGCCCTTCGATGCCGCCGACGCAGGTTTGCAGTTGGTGGAACAGGCCCGCTGGGTGCATGCCATCGGGCTGGATTACGCCTTGGCGCTGGACGGTTTGTCGTTGCCGCTGGTGTTGATGAATGGGGTGCTCTGCCTGGTGGCGGCGATCGCGTCGCGCACGATCGAAAACCGCCCCCGGGTCTACTTCGCCCTGTTGCTGGTGATTTCCGGAGCGGTGAATGGTGCCTTCCTGGCCCAGAACCTTCTGCTCTTTTTCCTGTTCTACGAACTGGAGCTCATCCCCCTCTGGATGCTGATCGCTGTATGGGGTGGTGCCAACCGGGCCTACGCCGCCACGAAGTTTCTGATCGTCACCGCCGTCTCAGGCGTGCTGATCCTGGGTGCCTTCCTCGGCATTGCTCTGGTCACCGGAACCATGGACTTCAGCCTGAGGCCGATCCTTTCCGGTGAACTGGGCATGACCGCCCAGCTGCTGCTGATGGGTGCTCTGTTGATCGGCTTCGGCATCAAGATCCCCCTCTTCCCCTTCCACACCTGGCTGCCGGATGCCCACACCGAGGCCTCCACACCGGTTTCGGTTCTTCTGGCAGGTGTGCTGCTCAAGCTGGGCACCTACGGCCTGCTGCGTTTCTGCCTTGGTTTGTTCCCCGACGCCTGGCAGGTGGCTGCTCCCTGGCTGGCCGGCTGGGCTGCGATCTCAGTGCTCTACGGATCCCTTGCGGCGATTGCCCAGACCGACATGAAGCGCATGGTGGCCTACAGCTCGGTGGGCCACATGGGCTACGTGCTGCTGGCCGCCGCTGCCGCCACGCCGCTTGGGTTGATGGGGGCCCTGTTCCAGATGGTGAGCCACGGCCTGATCTCTGGCGTGCTGTTCCTGGTGGTGGGTGTCGTTTACGCCCAGACCGGCACCCGCGACCTCAACGTCTTGCGAGGCCTGCTCAACCCCCAGCGCGGCCTGCCGCTCACTGGATCTCTGATGATCATCGGGGTGATGGCCAGTGCCGGAATCCCCGGCATGGCCGGCTTCATTTCCGAATTCCTGATCTTCCGCGGCAGCCTTCAGCCCTTCCCCCTGGCCACGCTGCTTTCCATGGTGGGATCGGGACTCACGGCGGTCTATTTCCTGCTGTTGGTGAATCGCGCCTTCTTCGGTCGCCTGGCGATCGCCCCCGGCGAGGTGGTGAATCCCCGTATCCTCAACCGCGTGGCGCTGCGGGAGCAGGCCCCGGCCATCGCCCTCAGCCTCGGTGTGCTGGTGCTTGGCCTTGCTCCGGAGCTGCTGTCGAACCTCAGTGAGGCGGCCACCACGGGCCTCAGCCTGATCACTGGAGATCTGTCATGACCCCGACATCCGCATCCCCCGTTCAACCTCCGGTGCTTCCTGATCAGGAGGAGTTGATCCGTCGTTTGCTCAGCGACACGCCGCTGCTCAAGGACACCCCCGACCATCTGCTGCAGGTGGTGAATGTGCTCGAGAGCTATGGGCTTGTTCTCGATGCCTACAGCAAGAACCTGGTGGATCAGGGCGAGCAGCAGATGCTCAATCCCTTCCCGGTGTTCCGCTTCTTCCATGAGGGGTTCAACCTCAAGCGCCTCTGGACCCATCTGATGGGGGATCGCATCAACTTTGAGTACGCCGAGTACTGCCAGAAGGCGATGTTCTGGCATGGCACCGGCGGGTTGGATGCCTACCTCGACACGCCTGAGTTCGCCGAGGCCTGCCAGCGGATCATCAAGCGCAAGTCGGCGCGGGACCCTCTGCTGGCCCTCAACAACCGCCTTTATCCCGATTTCGCCCCCGAGGCCATCCGTTCGCTCACCACGATTTATTGCCTCGGTCTGTTCTGGCGCGTGATGAGCGACATCTTTGTCGACCTGGCCCGCCGCTACGCGATCAAGGAAGTCACCTGCGTCAACGATGTGGTGCATCACATCCGCGATGGCCTGGTGGCGGCGGCCGGAAGCCCGATTGAATACAAGGTGACGATCGGTGGTGAAGAGATCTGGGTGCTTCCCCCTGAGGCGGGTCTCACCTTTCTGGTGGATGTTGCGGTGCCCTACGTGGAGGCCGTTTTCTTCCGCGGCATGCCCTTCCTTGGAACGGTGTCGTACAACGCCCAGGCCCGGCAGATTTCACCGGACATAAGTGATTTCAAGTACGGCGCCCTTTACGCCGACCCGATTCCGAGCATGGGTGCGGGCATTCCCCCCAGCCTCTGCATGCAGGACATGTACCGCCACCTGCCCGAGGAACTGAGCCTCTGGTACGACGACAACGGTCGAGGCCAAACGGATGTGCACGTGCAGATCTGCGTCAGCTTCCAGAAGTCGATGTTCTGCGTCACCAATGCCGCCATCGCCGGCACGATGCCGCATCCGCTGGACACCGATGACCCCGAGCAGCAGGCCGCCAATCGGGCCTACGCCGAGGCCTGGTCTGGGCGCTTGATGGGCTGTCAGCGGGTGGCGCTCCTCTAGGTTTCCAGCAGGTTCAGGCTGAACGGGGACTCTGATGAATCAGTGGCAGGAGCGGAAACGACCCGTATGCCTCGAGTGTCGTTTCGAGTTTGAGAGCTACGACGCCACCAGGGATTTTCTCGACAAGCTCGGCGACCACAGCGAGGCCACCCAGCGCTTTCCTGACATCAGCTTTGGGCGCACCTACGTGAACATCACGATCCGGCCGGAGGATGACGGCCCCGAGGCCCAGCTGAGCGAAGCCGATCGTGCCTTTGCCGCAGAGATCGATGCCCTCCTCAGTTGATCTGGCTTCGGCCTATGCCGATTCCGGTGTGGCTGAGGTGTTGGACCAACTGGACCGTGAACTGATCGGCCTGGCGCCGGTGAAGACGCGGATCCGAGAGATCGCAGCGCTGTTGCTGGTGGATCAGGCGCGGCAGCAACTGGAGTTGCCCAGCACGGCGCCCAGTTTGCACATGTCATTTACCGGCCATCCCGGCACGGGCAAGACCACCGTGGCGCAGCGGATGTCGCAAATCCTGCATCGCCTGGGTTACCTCCGCAAGGGTCATGTGGTGACGGCCACCCGCGACGATCTCGTGGGTCAGTACGTGGGTCACACCGCCCCGAAAACCAAGGAGATGCTCAAGCGTGCCCAGGGTGGCGTGCTGTTCATCGATGAGGCCTATTACCTCTACAAGCCAGACAACGAACGCGATTACGGCGCCGAAGCGATTGAGATTCTCCTGCAGGAGATGGAGAGCCGGCGCAGCGACGTTGTGGTGATCTTTGCGGGCTACAGAGATCGGATGGAGACCTTCTACAGCTCCAATCCAGGTCTGTCCTCAAGGGTGGCGCACCATCTCGATTTCCCCGACTACAGCGACGACGAGCTGATGGCGATTGCAGGCCTGCTCCTCGAGGCCCAGCACTATCAGTTCAGTGCCAAGGCCGAGACGGCGTTCTCCGACTACGTCTCGCGTCGGCGTCAGCTGCCTTTCTTCGCCAACGCGCGCTCGGTTCGCAATGCGTTGGACCGGGCCCGTCTGCGCCAGGCCAACCGGTTGTTTTCGCGGATGGGTGAAGCCCTCACCAAGCAGGATCTCATCACGATTGAGGAGGCCGACATCCGGGCCAGCCGTGTGTTCAAGGGCGAAGTGGAGGGCCACCATCCCGCTCAGCACGGCGCCTGATCAGCTGCGCCATGCCGAGGCCCACCAGCAGGCTGGCTGTGCCGTGACCCTGCAGGAGGGCAACCCCGAGCACCAGAACCGCCAAGGGTGCAGGAAGCACGCAGCGGTACAACGCACCTGTGAGGGCGCCGCACCAGCTGCCCAGGCTGCCCAGATCGGGCAGCAGCAGGTGGAGTCCCATCCCAAGTGCGCAGGCCACCAGGAACAAGGGGAAGAACACCCCTCCGCGCCAGCCTGTTTCCAGGCAAAGGCCGAGCATCAGCAGTTTCACGATCGAGGAGAGGAGCAGAACCCAGGTCTCACTTGAGTTCTGGCCTTCCAGCAGGGGCCGCAGCTGCTCTTCCCTGGCGAAGGGAACCAACGGCAACCAGTGCATGCAGGCCCCCAACAGCAGGCCGGTCAGCAGCGGCCACCAGGGCCATTGGGCCAGGAGTTGGCGCTGCTCCAGCCAGCCTCGCCACTGCAGAAACAACAAACCCAGGCCGCAACCGATGAGTCCCCCCAACAGGCCTGCGCTGAGGCTGCCGAGATCTTCCCCCAGGTTGCTGGGCCAGATGTAGGGAAGCCGTTGCAGCGATCCACCGCTGGCGGTTCCCATGCCATTGAAAGCGGCAAAACCGGCAACACCGCCGAGGCTGCCCGGCAACCAGCGGTCGAGGAAGGCCTGCTTGCGGTTTTTGGGGTGAGTGACCTCGCCCACCACAGCACCCCCCAGCAGTGGAGCTCCGAAAAAGGCGAGGCTGCCTGCCACTGTTGCTTCCTGAAGCTTCTGGTCACGACCACGCCAGATCCGTTGACTGACCAGGGCGGCCATGCGGCTCATCAGGGCCTCAGGTCCGATGCAACCTCCCCCAACCTGGGCCAGCGCCGCTCCGAGGAGACCGCGAGCTTCATCGCGTTTCGGCGCCTGGTCTGGATCACGCAGATCGCTCAGGGTGTCCCGCAGCTCCGGTAGCAATGTGGTGGGGCCGGGGTGATGCAGCAGCGAGAGGATCAAGCCGCTGCCGCCGCAGATCAGCAGCGACCAGCCCAGGGGAAGGCTGCGATCCAAGCCCTCGAGCACCGGATCTCCCCAGAGCCGCTGGCTTAAGCCGCCGATCCAGCCCATCACAACCGCCACACCGGCGCCGCTCAGGGTGCCGGTGAGCAGGGCCATCAGGCTGAGGCGAAGGCGAGTCACCAGTGCGGGTCGGTGGCGAATTCAACCCTGAGTTTCGCTGATTTCGACGCCGGAACGGTGCTGATGCAGGCGCGCACCGTCTTGCCGTTGACGTCGATCTCGCAGGCCCCGCAGCTGCCCCCCAGGCAACCGGTGGGAATGCTGATGCCCGCTCCACTGGCGGCCACCAACCAGTCCTCGCCGATGGTTTCGTGGGTGATGCGCCCATCGGGCCAGCGCACCGGAATCGACGTCATGGCTGGAGCAATGGAGCAAGGTTCACATGTTGCTCGAAGGCATCCGCGAGGCGATCGAGCAACAGATCACGGTGGGCGCTGTGGTTCTTGGGATCGTTGGCCAGCGGTTGCAATCCCCGTTGGTCGCGAAGCCGGTTGAGCCAGGCCCGTCGCCAGGGGCCGTTGTCGAGCAATCCGTGCAGGTAGGTGCCCACCACGCTCGAACCCTTGGGCCCGGGAGCCCACCACCCCAAACCAGGGTCGCTGCTTAGCGGCCGAAGACCGGGATCCGGGGTGGTCATTCCGTAGTGCAGTTCAAAACCGTTCAGCGGTGTTTCCATGGGCCAGAGGCCATCGATGCTGCGCTGGCTCAGCCGTTTCGTGCCGCTGAAGGTGGTGTCCAGGGGCAGGAGGCCCAAGCCGCTCTGGGGTCCCCGTTGATCGGTGCCCTCCAGTCCCTCCGGATCGTTCAACGTTTTGCCCAGCATCTGCATGCCGCCGCAGATGCCCAGGACGGACCCCCCAGCCTGGGCGTAGGCCCTGAGTTGATCGGCCAGTCCAGAGCTGTTCAACGCTTCGAGATCCCGCAGCGTCTGCTTGCTTCCAGGAAGAATCACCGCATCCGGCTGCCCCAGGGGTTCCCCGGGTTGAATCCAGCGCAGCTTCAGGCTGGCTTCAGCTTCGAGCGGATCGAGATCGGAGAAGTTGCTCAATGAGGGCAACCGCAGCACAGCGATCTCCAGATCGGTGGCCCCGCGGGTGGGTTTGCGTTCCAGCAGATCGAGGGAATCTTCGGGTGGAAACAGCTCGTTTAGCCAGGGCATCACCCCCAGCACCGGTACCCCGGTGTTGGCTTCCAGCCATTGGCGACCCTCATCAAACAGCTCCCGACGGCCGCGGAAGCGGTTGATCAGGATGCCTTTGATCAGCGGGCGCTCCACCGGGCGCAGCAAAGCGAGCGTCCCAACGATCTGGGCGAAGACACCGCCGCGCTCAATGTCGGCCACCAGCAAGCAGTTGGCCCGCAGGTACTGGGCCAGGCGCAGGTTGGTGAGGTCGCGGCGTTGCAGGTTCACTTCCACCGGGCTTCCCGCCCCCTCCAGCACCAGCCGGCCTTGGGGCCATTGCTGCTGGAGCTGCATCAGGCCGGTGCGGATCGCCTGCCAACCGGGGCGGAACCAGTCGCGGTAGTAGTGCTCGGCGCGGGCGATCCCCACGCTCTGGCCCCCATGGATCACCTCACTGGTGCTGTCTCCCCGGGGTTTCAGCAGCACGGGATTCATGGCGCAGCAGGGCTCAAGGCCCGCCGCCCAGGCCTGCATGGCCTGGGAGTAGGCCATCTCCCCGCCATCGGCATCCACCCAGGCGTTGTTGCTCATGTTCTGCCCCTTGAAGGGCAGCGCCTGTTCCCCACGGCGTTGGAGCACCCGGCACAGTGCCGCCGTCATCAGCGATTTGCCGGCACCGCTGGAGGTGCCCAGCACCATCAGGGGCCGCGGCGTGGTGCGGGTCACAGCGGCCAGTGCCGACGCAGGCTGTGACGCAGACGCTCCAATACCGGAATCGAACGCTGCAGGAGTGCAGGGTCGTCATCGAGGAGTTGGCGACCCAGGGGCGTGAGCCTGAAGCGGCTGGTCAGCCCTTGCCCATCCACTTCCCGGCGCAGCACGCCCACGCTGATCAGCCAACGCAGGTCGTCTTCTAGGGCTTCGCTGTTGCGGAACCAGCGTGTTTTGCGGCCGTAGCGGCTGGGTTCGCTCCAGAGGTCGCCGGCATCCAAGCCTTGCTGCTGAAGATCCCGGTATAGGGCTTCAGAGAAGGGCAGGCATCCCATGGCCCGGCAGGCCCGGTCACGGCTGCGTCGATCCAGCAGGTCGGTGGGGTGAGCGATGGCGAAGCCTTCCGTCCCTGGCAGCCTACGGAGCGTTGTTCTGCGGTGTGTTCCCGTGCTCATGCTTGCTTCCGCCTCGCCGGCGCGTCGCCGTTTGCTGGAGCAAGCGGGAATCCCGCATCAGGTGCGCGTCAGCGGTGTGGATGAAGACCAGATCCAGCATGCGGAGCCCGCAGAGCTGGTGAAACTCCTGGCTCAGGCCAAGGCCACAGCTGTTGCCCAGACGCTTGACCCGGTGGGCGATGCCGAGATCACGGCTGTGCTGGGCTGTGATTCGGTGCTCAGTTTTGAAGGGCAGGTGTTCGGCAAGCCCTCAGGGCCAGCCGAAGCGATCGAGCGTTGGCAGCGGATGGCTGGCGGCTGCGGATCTCTGCTGACGGGCCATTGCCTGATTCGTCGCGGACAACCTGAGCTGTTGGCTTGCGTGGAAACGGTGGTGCGCTTTGCCGCGCTCAGCCAGGCCGAGATCGAGGCCTATGTGGCCAGTGGAGAACCGCTGCAATGCGCTGGTGGCTTTGCCCTCGAGGGCCGCGGCGGCCTCTGCATCGATGGCTTGGATGGCTGTTATTCCAACGTGATCGGCCTGAGCCTTCCCTGGTTGCGTCAGCAGTTTTCAGCTTTGGCTTAGTGCAGCAGCAGATTTCGCGTTCCCGAGATCGCTTGCATGGCCAGCAGCAAAGCCACCAGCAGATTGCTGCTGATGTGAATGCGCCTGGCCTGCACGGAATGACCAATCAAGGGCTGCAGCGCCGTTGAGCTCAGCAACAGGGCGGTGAGCAACATCCCCATCCAGAAATGGGACTGCCAGAACAGGCGGCTCCAGGGAACATCGCTGAACCGCTCCACGGCCGGATGCAGCCCCAGCAGAAGCAGGCCGCAGGCACTGGCGATAGCCCAGAGAAAGCGCTGCCAGACCAGCCGGGTCGTTAGCAGGCGCCCGAAGCTGAACAACACAGCGCTGCCGGTAACGATCAGACCCAGGGGATGGCTGCTCCAGAGGCTGTGGCCCAGGCCGATCAGCACCGCCACCAGCACTCCGCCGGTCACCCAGGCCCCATGCTGCGCATGCTCCACCGGCACCGTGTCGGCAATTGGGTTGATCTTGAGCCGCTTTTCTCGCGCCAGGATTCCCAGTCGGATCGTGGCGCCCACCACCGGGTAGACGAACAGGATCATCAGCACGGGGTGGATTAATCCCAGCCAGTCGTGGCCGGTGAGCGACTGCAGTGCCTGGGGATCAGCCAAAAAAAACGCAACCCTGAACCCAGGGTTGCGCATCGTGGGGTTGTGAACTGCGGATCTGGATCAGACCTTGCGGGAGTAGTACTCCACCACCAGCAGTTCGTTGATCTCCAGGGCAACCCACTCGCGTTCGCAACGGGCGGTGACCTTGGCGCTCAGCTTGGACTTATCCAGCTCGAGGTGGCTGGGCACGTTGGCCAGACCGGGGAACTCGAGGTTGGCTTCAGCCAGCTTCTTGCTGCACTTGCGCTCGCGGATGGCGATCACATCGCCGGGCTTGCACTGGTAGCTGGCGATGTCGGTCACACGACCGTTCACTGTGACGTGGCCGTGGTTCACCAGTTGACGGGCGCCGGGCACGGTGGGACCGAAGCCGAGGCGGAAACAAACATTGTCGAGACGGTTCTCGAGCAGCTTGAGCAGGTTGGTTCCGGTGGAACCTTCCTGGGCGCGCGCTTTCTTCACGTAGCGCACGAGCTGACGCTCGGAGACGCCGTAGTTGAAGCGAAGCTTCTGCTTCTCTTCGAGACGGATCGCGTATTCAGAGCGCTTGCGACGGGCTTGGCCGTGCTGACCGGGGGGATAGGACCGTTTGGCGGCCTTCCGGGTGAGACCGGGGAGGTCTCCCAAGCGCCGCGTGATCCTCAGGCGAGGGCCGCGGTAACGAGACATAGGTGGGAAGGTGTGTGTTGAGTTCGTGCTGTTGTTGGCCATGCTGGAACCGAAACAGCTCCAGGCATCTGCAGCGATGCACGAATCTGCCACTGTATCTGGCGGCCCGATGGCCAAGCTGCGACAGGCGTTGAACCAGGCTCTGGCGGCTGTTCTCCTGGCAGGGATTGGGTTTTATCGGCGTTTCATCTCCCCGATGATCGGGCCTCGCTGCCGCTTCACGCCCACCTGCAGCGCCTATGGCCTGGAGGCCATCCAGAAGCATGGACCGTGGAAAGGGGGCTGGCTCACCGTGAAACGGCTGCTGCGCTGTCATCCCTTCACGCCCTGCGGATGTGACCCGGTGCCCGATTGATGAAGCAGCTCACCCTCTACAGCCGTACCGGTTGCTGCCTCTGCGAAGGCCTGGAATCTCGCTTGCGCGATCTCGATCTCCTGGGGCTCTCGATCGAGCTGACCGTGATCGATATTGATGCGTCCGGCACCCCCCAGGAGCTGAAGGCGCGCTACGACCTTGAGGTGCCTGTGCTCGCGCTCGATGGGTCTGAGCTTCCCCGGGTTTCCCCGCGGCTCACGGGTGAGGGACTGTTGAATTGGTTGCAACGCTGTCTGTCCACGGCGCTCTGAACGGCTTAAAACTCCCCCAAGCACAGGGGAGACGGGATGACGCAGGTGTTGCATGCCCTGTTACGTGACGCAGGCATCGCAGTGCCGCCGGGGCTGGTGAACCCTGGGTTGGAGGCCATCACCACCGATTCCCGTCGCGTCGGCCCTGGAACCTTGTTTCTCGGTCTCCCAGGCGAACGGGTGGATGGAGGCAGCTTCTGGGCCCAAGCCCTTGAGGCCGGGGCCGCCGCTGCCGTGATTGGAGCTGAAGCCGCTGCTGCGCAACCGCCAGCTGCTGACGACCCCGTGGTGGTGATCCAAGAGCCGGTGGCGCGTCGGATTGGTGAGATCGCCGCGGCGTACTGGGATCACCCCTGCAGGCGCATGGCCCTAATTGGTGTGACCGGCACCAATGGCAAAACCACCACCACCCATTTGATCGAGCATCTGGCCGCTTCGGCCGGCCAATCGGTGGGCTTGTTCGGCACGTTGGTGAACCGCTGGCCGGGCCACAGCATCACGGCCACCCACACAACGGCCTTTGCCGACCGCCTGCAGGGGCAACTCGCCGAGGCTGCCTCCGCAGGTTGCGGCCTGGCGGCGATGGAGGTGAGTTCCCACGCTCTGGCGCAGCAGCGGGTGGCGGGCTGCCGCTTCGCGGGCGCCGTGTTCACCAACCTCACCCAGGATCACCTCGATTACCACGCCTCAATGGAGGACTACTTCGAGGCCAAGGCGTCGCTGTTTTCGGATCCTTTGCTGCTGGCCGACGGCGTGCGATCGGTGGTAAACAGCGATGACCCCTGGGGGGCGCGCCTGGCCGAACGGCTTGGGGCAGCCTGTTGGCGCAGCTCCCTTGTGGATCCCTCGGCCGAGTTGCACATGAGTGGCCTGCAGATGACGGCTGCTGGGGTGGAGGGTCGCTTGATCAGTCCTGTGGGCGAGGGTCGTTTCCGTTCGCCCCTGTTGGGTCGCTTCAACCTGATGAACCTGCTCCAGGCGGTGGGGGTGCTGCTTCAGCAGCAGCTGCCCTTGCCGGTGCTGCTGGAGGCCATCGGCCGTTTCGGTGGCGTGCCCGGCCGCATGGAGCGGGTGATCCTGAACGGGGTGGATGCAGCGAATTTGCCCCCGGTGCTGGTGGATTACGCCCACACGCCCGATGGTCTGGACAATGCGCTTTCAGCAGCGCGTCCGTTCTGCACCGGGCGGCTGATCTGCGTGTTCGGTTGCGGTGGTGATCGGGATCGGGGCAAGCGTCCGCAGATGGCGGCGATTGCGGCACGCCTGTCGGACCGCGTGGTGGTCACCTCAGACAACCCCCGCACCGAGGATCCTCAGCAGATCCTGGATGACGTGGTGGTGGGGATCCCGGCCGGTAGCGATTTGCTTGTGGAGGCTGATCGAGCCAAGGCGATTGCCTCAGCCATTGCCGAAGCAGAACCGAACGATCTGGTGTTGGTGGCTGGCAAGGGGCACGAGGACTACCAGATTCTCGGCACCGAAAAGGTGCATTTCGATGATCGCGAGGAGGCGGAACGCGCCCTGCGTTTGAGGTTGTCTTGAAACAAGTTGCTCTGACGCGGTTGATCTGAGCCGATCAAAGGGCGCTGATCGCGGCCACCAAAGCGTTGATGTCGTCGTCTGTGGTGGTGATGTGGGTGCAGGCCCTCAAGCAACTGGGGTCTGCCAGATCGCGAATCCACAGCCCCTGGCCCCCCAGCTGCTTTACATGCTCTATGGGGGGCACATCGCCAATGATCTGAAAGCTCACCAGTCCGCTGGCGGGCGGCACTTCCAGCAGGGGTGTGACGTGATCCAGCCCCTGGAGTGCCTGCCAGAACTTGCCGCTGAGGGCTCGGATGTGGTTCCAGCGTTGTTGGGCTGATCCAGCGTTCTCCAGCAGTTGCAGTGAACAGCGCAGGCCGGCCATCAGGGGAACGCAGCTGGTGGCCACTTCGAAGCGGCGGCTGTCGTGATGAAACAGATCAGTGCTGCTCAGATCCACCTTGCTTTCATCACGCAGGCTGCGCCAACCGATCACGGTTGGAGACGCCTCGGCCACCACACGCTCTGAAAGCGCCACGCCCCCCAGGCCTTCCGGTCCACAGGCCCACTTGTGCCCGGTGAAGGCATAGATGTCCGCAGCTGCAGCGGCGTCTTCGACGGGGATCTGTCCAAAGCTTTGGGCTGCATCCACCAACAGGAAAGGTTGTTGGGGGTGTTGATGGAGTTGCTTGGCGACGGCGGTAATCGGCATCACCTGGCCGGTGTTCCAGAGCAGATGACTCAGCACCACCAGACGGGTGCGGGGGGTGAGGGTTTGGTCAATCGCCTCGACCACGGCGGCATCGCATTGGGGTTGATCACCCCGCAAGTGCTTCACCGGCAGTACATCGATGGCGAGGTTCTGGCGTCGGGCCAGTTCCACACAGGCACTCACAACACCGGGGTGTTCGCAGTCGCCGATCAGCAGCCGCTCCCCTTCGGTAAAGGGCAACCCCCAGAGCGGCAGCACGCAGCCGCTGGTGACGTTTTCAGTGAGGGCAAGCCGATGGGGCGGAACACCGCAGCACTGGGCCAGAAGGCGGCGGGTGCTGTTCACCTCCTTGGCGATGTAGGGCCAAACATCTGCTGTGAATGGCCCCAACTCCTGAATGCACGCCCAGCTTGCGGTGATCGCCTCCAGGGAAGGATTGGGCAAAGGCCCTTGGCCGCCGTAATTGAAGTAGGTCTTGTTCTGCAGGGCAGGACACAGTGATCGCAACTCGTTTGTGCCCATCTGGCTTTTGGCTAGCTAGGGTGTGACTAAAACTCCTGAACAGCTTTCTTGAAACCTGTTCCCCTGCAGTTGATTTGTGTGGGTTGACTTGGAAGTGCGTCCTAGTGAAAGTACTGCGTCCTACTTCTTGAATAGGGCTCTCCAGGCGACATAGCTGCCGCCACCAAGCAGGACTAGGGGGAAAATCATCTTGCTGAGGGCCAACAGGATGACTCCACCAAGGCTGATCAGTCCGACCTTCTTAGCCATGGCCTGACTTTCGTCAGTCATTGTTTCCCACTTGACCCTGGCCATAAAGACATTGAGGCTTTGGATCTCTTTTTAGTGGCCATCGGCTTTGGGTGCCACGGCCTCTGCCCACTAGCTAATGCCACGTTGCTTTGCTTGAGCGCTAACCCCAGTCCACTGGAAAGAGTTTTGTCTTGGTGGCGGTTAAGTGAGGCATGTCCTCTATGAGGTGCTGGGCTGCCCACACCCCACGGACTACGCGGCATACACCTTCTTTGTCGCAGACCCTGTAGTACTCGAAGCCTTGTGGAGCGGTGGTGAGTTTGGTTGCTCTCATGTCATGGGTTCCAGCTGACCCAATAAGTAGGCAGCAGGATTAGTCTTGACTGAGTAGACCGAGACAGAGCGTTCGGTTCGTCACAAAACCTTGGACGGCTTAACGGGCTCAACCGTATCGAGTAAGCCCCGACAAAGATCATTTGAGAGCAGCTTTACTCAGACCATGGGTCCGATTTGGATTCCTCTTGGGCCGCCTCACGTGCCGCGATGATTTCCTTGGCCTCCTGCTTCCAGGCCAATCCAATCGGATCGCCCTCCATCTTCAGGAGATATTCAGCCTGGCTAGCGAAGTAATCCTCTTTGGTGATCCGTCCAGCCTTGATCAGGATTAAGGCTCGGACGACATGGCCATGGCAGTCATAAGGAGCTCCTTCTCCGATGAAGCCTCCTCCATTTTTTCGGCTGAACTCGCGGGAGTCGGAAATCAAGTCGATGGTTTTGCCTGCAATTACCTCTGCAGCACGCGCACGTAACCAACGGTCAGCCCCGTCGGGCATGTTCCCTTTCTGGAGCCACTCATCCCAGACGTAGTCGCGGTATGCATCAATCTGCTGTTCGCGCGTCCACTCTGGTTTCTTTTTCTCGAAGAAGTTGCCTACAGGTGATTGTTCACGGCTGATGAAGTAGCGCCGTGCCAGATCGGGCCGCTGGGGCGATCTTGTTCCACGGTTTCCTTTTGGTGTAGTTGCACCAACCCAGTCAGAGCGATTATCCGTTCTCCCCATAACTGCGATGGGGTCGATCTCGTCGTCATCAGTTTCATCCCAAGCTGATGAACTACCAACGACAGCCTCGGCAATCCAGGACAGCATTTCTTTGCTGTTCGTTCGCCAGTCCCATTTTTTGGCCCTACTACTCGTCATCGGCGTTTTCGGATCACTTTGTTATCACTCATTCTGGACCTCCTCTTGGCCAGAAGGATCAATTGGTTCTGTAGTAGCGCCTATTTCTCCATCTATTGATTGATCTTCTCAGGCTTGCGGATGCAGAGCTGCGTCTCCGGCCAGTGTTGTAGACGCGATTCACGATTCATTGCTATGAATGCAAGTGAGACGAGATGGCCAGGAAAATGGCGGTCTTGGCTCAGGTGATCTGCTCTATGAGCTGCAGCGGATCACCTTGACATGAATTAGGCGGGACAGAACCAAGCTGTAGTCCCCAATGTCTATCCATTGCTCGTACACCTTTGCTGTGTTCGACACAAAGTGACATAGCTTTTTCTTATGCTCGGAGTTCAGCCGCTCTTCACCCCTTGGCATTGTATGGCGCTTACTGAAAGTTGCGATCCTTTTGCGGCCTAGGATATTTCAAGCCATATTGAACTTTGGTTCGAGGGTTTTACGTGAAACGACTGCCGGTGCTCCTTTCTGTTCTGCTCATTTCGGCTCACTCAGCTTTTGCTTGGGAGAGGTTTGACAGCGACGAAGGATATAAAAACTGCGTCGATGTGGCTTTAAGAGAATGGTTAGACCAGGGGAGATGGAGATCATTGAGCAGGGTTGAGAAGAGCGCCTACAAGTCTTTGGCGCATCAGCGCTGCAGTTCGCCAGCCAGGCAACATCACTTGAGTGATTTGGTGAAATAATATTTAATTTCGTTTGGGTTTAGTAGTCGAGATCTGAAGGTTGATGAGAAAGGCGCTCGGCAGCTTTCTTCACTTGGCTCATTGGCGTTCCATAACTTCCCATTTCGGTGTCTTCCAATCAGCTGACCTTGGCGTCTCTATGGGAGTAGCTTTTCTGTAGAGGAACAATCACGATGCCCTCGCTCCAACCTTTCCTTGTGTCCCTGCTGATTGGCACAGCGGCTACGCCGCTCGTTGTCGTTGTAGGCGCAGAAGCCCAAACCGTTTCCCAGCCTGGTTATTCGCGTAGTACGAAGTGTTTTCGGGACGAGTACAGGGAGGAATACGTACCTGGTACAAAAGACAGGCCTGGATACGTACGGAATTGGACTGAAAAGGTAGAGATTGCCTGCTCTGGCAGCTCGACTCAGGCCTCTACGCAGAAATCCCAAGAAGTCGATATCGACAACAACGACTGCAGCCAAGGGAGTGTGATTGGTGGATTGCTTGGAGCAGGATTAGGCGCGGCTCTGTCCAGGGACAAAGGCCGTTGGGTGGGAGTCCCTGTTGGAGCTGCAGCAGGAGCAATGGTCGGCTGTCAGGTAGATGGTGGTTAATGCTCTCTGAACACGCATGAGTCCTCTTCTCCTGCTGGTTGGATTAGGGCTCGGCGGTTATCTCGCCGTATGGCGCAACAAGCGAGCCTTAAAAGCCAAAGCGCGACGCAGGCGTTAGCTGTCCTCAGCCAGTTCAATCACGTGCCGCAGCGTCACCCACTGCATGTTGAATCACAGCTTTTGACAAGCGAAACCACCGCCTACACAGAGGTGATATCGCCGCTCTCAGAGGTGCAAATCAACTGGAGCACCGAAGTCACAACTTTGGAGACCCAGCACCCTGCGTATCACTTGCTACTTAAATTGAGTTTTGCTCTTCTCAATGACCGCTTATATGAATGGCGTAGAGGTAGCACCGCGTAAAAGCCACTAATTCAGACCAAACAAATTTCAAACGGTCGTGCTTAGGCAAACAACGCGACTTCGGGTGACCCGAAAGCATTTCTATGCAAAGGACCCCTTAGAAGCCTCCAGCACGTCTTTTAATTGATTTTTGAATAGATTTAGTGACTGCATTGCTGTCCCCATCAGTAGCAAAAAGATAGTTAGGAGCATTCAGAGATGCGCATCCAGCTCTATCAAGCTCCTTGCGAAAAGAAGCCACAAAAGAGCTGCCCAAGCTTTGACCTTTCCAATCAATTCCTGGATCCCATGAATCCATCTCGACATTGTATGCGACAAGATATTCATTAAATATCAAGTCTAGAGCTTGATCTACCTCAATCATTCCTTCCTTGTATGCGTGACAAATCACTCCTGCACCGGCTTGCGAAGCCCCAGACCAAAACGAATTGAAAGTATCGTTTTCACTTATTTTTTGTTCTGATTGAACTGATGTGGGTGTGAACGCTGCAATCCCAAATACGGTAAATAAAGTCAGAAAAATTTTCATCGCGACGACATGGCTTTCTAGTCTCAGCGGAAGGTAGCGATTCAGGGCACGAAGGTAAAGCCCGAGGGGTCTGCATCCCCCCGGGCACCATCTGCACCAGAGCTGGCACCGGTCGTGGTTATGCGATTTCGTCCTGCATCGCAGCAAAGAGGACAAGGAGGGAGGCCGCCCCTCCCAGGTGCATGAGATGTGGATGGTTTGCGAAAAGCACGAGCAAGTTGGTCATAAGGGGCACCACGAATTCACTCGCGTAGTGGGCTACGCCCGTGAGGCGAGCCCACGAAGGAGAAGTACAAGCTCTGGGCTCCGTGGTAGCAAAAGCAGGTGGGCTGGGTTCTTGGGGTGGGATGAGCCCTCGCAATAAAAAGGCAGGGATCTCACCCCCTGCCTCATCCGTCTTTTTCTCCAGATGAGCAGTCCAGAGAATCCGCAGCTCTGCGGGGCAAGACCCTAGTGATGTCTGATTAATTGCGTGATGTCAGCCCCCTCTATCGGCGGGGCTGACTTCCAACAGCCTTAACCGAATCAAAGAAGCGGGACTACGGAACCGCGAGGAGAAACATGTTCGCCCCGAGCGATGCGGTCCGTTCCATAACGCTGCC